>ERZ1048068.39-NODE-39-length-123718-cov-6.713544_pt1 | contig 123718 bp, 101 predicted proteins | sample MGYA00383098_ERZ1048068 | MGnify/ENA primary metagenome ERZ1048068 (study PRJEB29581, sample SAMEA5548368) | metagenome | biome: marine; feature: coastal; material: water | depth 1 m | study: Short-term variability in the microbial, nano- and picoplankton...
ATGGAAATGCTCCGCTTTCTGCTTTGAATCGATTGGAAAAAGCACTTGAAATTCCGCGGATTTCGGACATACAGCGTGCCGAAATCAGAATGGAACTGGCCGACATCAATGTCCTCAACGCTGATGTGTGGCAAGCGTCCATCTATTACATGCAAATTGAAAAAGATTTCAAATTTGAACCAATTGGACAAGAGGCAAAATTCAAGAATGCACGGATATTTTATTTTGATGGCGAATTTAATTTTGCCCAATCACAGTTGGATATTTTGAAACAATCAACAACCAAACTAATTGCAAACGACGCCATGCAGTTGTCTTTGCTAATTACCGAAAATTTTGGGTTGGATAGCAATTACGAAGCCATGTATTGGTTTGCCCAAGGTGATTTGATGATAGCGCAGCACAAATATGATTCGGCATTTATCTTTTTTGATAGTATCCAGGATAAGTACAATTACCATTCCTTGGGAGATGATATCCTGATTAAAAAATCGGAGGCCATGCAATTGCAAGGAAAATGGAATGAAGCCGTCCAATATTTGGATGAGTTGTTGAAGTTTTACGCATACGACATACTAGCTGACGACGCTGTTTTCCAGCTGGGCGACATTTATGAAAATCATTTATTCGACAGTGAAAAAGCAGCTGGGTTTTACAAAACAATCCTTTTTGATTACAAAGGGAGCATGCACACCATTGAAGCTCGAAAACGTTTCCGAAGATTACGCGGCGATATTACAACTGAGGACGAATTATAAATAATAAGCGCTCAACATTCTTGCCACTAATACACGAATGAACACCAATGTATTCGTGAAAATTTGTGCCCTGTATCGGCAGATTCGATTTAAAAATTATTTGGAATCAAAACCAAACAGGAGTTACAAACGTTTATATATTACCGATCATCGTTTTAAATGTCGCATTAATGCTCCTTTAAACCTATATCGGCATAATACAAGGTCATATAAAGTTGGTTTTTACAATGAAGTATCACATGAAAAATTTATTGATTGTTTTAATGGCAAGTTTTCAAGTGGCTTGTCAAAATAGTTCGGCAAAGACCGTTGAAAATTTAGCGTCGGCTGCCGATTCTAAAGAAATTTCAGATCCGATTGTCCCTAATTCAGTAGCGTATTTTGCCAGCGGATGTTTTTGGTGTGTGGAAGCTGTTTTTGAATCCGTTAAAGGTGTGGCAGAAGCAGAATCCGGTTATTCTGGTGGAAAAATAGTTAATCCATCGTATGAATTGATTTGTACAGGAAAAACACGCCATGCCGAAGCTGTGAAAGTGTATTACGATAGCAATTTAGTTTCTTATTCTACCCTTTTGACTGTGTTTTTCGATTCGCATGATCCAAGTACCTTGAATCAACAAGGGCCGGATCGTGGACCGCAATATCGCTCAATGATTTTCTATCAGAACGACAAAGAAAAAGGATTGGCTGAAAATTACACTACTAATGCACTTCTTAAAAAGGAATTCTCAAAAATCACGACAGAAGTTGTTCCTTACGACATATTCTACATTGCCGAGGAGTACCATCAAGATTACGAACGTTTGAATCCCAATCAAGGTTATGTGCAATCGGTGAGTGTTCCCCGTTTAAATCGTTTTAAGGCGAAACATCCAGAGTTGTTGAAGTGATTTTTAATTCGAAGCCGCTAGGGCATTTGAATTTAACATGTTAAACATAAAAAATCAATACCTTTGCAAAAAATTAAAGCATGACACCAAGAGCAAGAACCGCAAAAGAAACATTGGCAATAACAACGAAAATCGTTTTGCCAAATGATACCAATACCCACAACAACTTATTTGGAGGTCAACTTTTAGCGTGGATGGATGTTGGTGCGAGCATTGCAGCGCATCGTCACTGTAAACGGGTAGTGGTAACTGCCTCTGTGAATAACGTGTCCTTTAATCATCCCATTCCGCATTCCGCTATTGTAACTTTAGAAGCAAAAGTTTCGCGTTCTTTTAATACTTCGATGGAAGTATTTATCGATGTTTTTATGGAAGATTTTGTGACGGGAAAGAGAACAAAATGCAACGAAGCGATTTATACGTTTGTAGCTGTTGATCAAAACGGTGGTCCGATTGATGTTCCGGAATTAATCCCTGAAACGGAAGAGGAAAAAATGCGCTACGAAGGAGCTTTGAGAAGGAAACAATTGAGTCTTATTTTAGCTGGAAAAATGAGGCCGAGTGAGGCAACGGAATTGAAGAAGTTGTTTCTGGAGGAATAGAATTATACCAACAAAAAAATCCCGTTTCGATAAACCGAAACGGGATTTTTAATTTTAAAATATTCAACTTATTCTGCTGATGTTTCTTCTGCTGGAGTTGTTGCTCCTTCACCTGCTTCCTCAGCTGCTTCCGCTTCTGCTTCTGCTTCTTCCTCTTCTTCAATAGATACACGAGATCGTGCTACTGAACAGATTACAGAATTCATTGCGTGTAGATAATTGATTTTTCCTTTTGAGATATCCGAAATCCGAATTGATTTTCCAATACGTAGATCAGTAATATCAACAACGATTTCCTCTGGTAAATCTTGAGGTAAACCTTGAACGTTCAAACGACGGAAGATTTGTAACAAACGACCTCCGTTCATAACTCCTTTTGAATTTCCTTCTAAACGAACTGGAAGACCAACTTTCACTTCTTTCTTGTCATTTAATTCTAAGAAATCAACGTGTTGAATTATGTCTTTAACTGGATGTTGTTGCAATTCTTGGATGATTCCAACTGCTTTTTTTCCGTCAATATCTAATTCTACTTGGTAAACATTCGGTGAGAAAACGATTTTTTCGATATCGTTTACCTTTACAGCAAAGTGAGTTTGCTCACCTAAGCCATAAAGCACACAAGGGACCAACCCAGCATCTCTAGTTGCCTTTGCACCCTTTTTCCCTACGCTCGCTCTAAGCGAACCGCTCAATTGTACTTTTTTCATTATATATTATTTAAGGTATTACAAAGTGTGAGCTGATAGACTGATTGTTCACCATTCGACGAATAACATCCGCAAATAAATCTGCACATGTTAAAACACGAATTTTGTCACTTTTCCCTTTGAGAGGAATAGTATCGGTAACAATAAGTTCCGTCAGTTTTGAATTATTAATTCGATTGTAAGCCGGACCGGATAAAACGGCGTGTGTACAAAACGCTCTAACACTCAACGCTCCGTGCGACATAAATAAGTCAGCAGCAGCCGTCAATGTTCCAGCGGTATCACACATATCATCAATAAGAATAACATCTTTACCAGAAACATCTCCGATAACTGTCATCTCAGCAATTTCATTTGGTTTTCTTCTTTGTTTATGACAAAGCGCTAATCCTAAATCTAATCTCTTGGCATATGAATTCGCTCGTTTCGCTCCTCCAGCATCAGGTGCCGCCACTATCAAGTTCGCAGAATTCATGTCCTGAATTTCTTTCAAAAAGATAGTAGACCCAAATAAGTGATCTACAGGTACTTCAAAAAATCCTTGAATCTGATCGGCATGTAAATCCATCGTCATAACACGATCAACTCCAGCTGTCATCAACATATTGGCCACCAATTTTGCGCCTATGGCTACACGTGGTTTGTCTTTTCTATCTTGACGAGCAAATCCAAAGTAAGGAATCACAGCAATAATTTTACGGGCAGAAGCTCTACGCGCTGCATCGACCATCAAAAGTAATTCAAAAAGATTCTCTGTTGGAGGCATCGTACTTTGAACGATAAATACATCTTGGCCACGAACTGTTTCTTCAAACGAAGGTTGAAATTCACCATCACTGAAATCCACCACTTTCACATCACCAAGCGATATTCCATAAGAAGATGCAACTTGTTCAGCTAATACTTTTGAGGCTCTTCCTGAAAAAATTTTTACTCCGATAGACATAATTACCTCTAATTGAACCTGTTTTATTACAAACGAGGGTGCAAATATAGACAGAATCTATAAAACAAAGAAATAAAATGATGAATTTGAAGCCTTGTTCATTCGTTCATCAGTGCTAAAGCGCACTGGTAAATACAGAATGCCGAAAAGGCTTCGAATTTTCCACAGCAACAACTGAAAGCAACACTTCGAATTCCTCCTAATCCTTCTTCTGTTTTTTCGACCAATTCCAGTCACGATCATTAATAAAAACAAAGCGCAAGGAAACAAAAAATGTATTAGTTTCCATATTTCTTGCAGGTGCTGTCAGGAAATGATAACCTGTTTGAAGATGCAGTTGCCAAAATTTAAACCCAACTACCGGAGCAAGACCCATTGCATTTTTGTCAAAATCTGTTCTGAAAACAAGGTTTGCTCCATACGTCAAGTCCATCCGACCAATTTTTAACCAATAACCCGCATCATATCCGAGCACATTCCTTTGAAAATTGTAGTTGAATCCCATGTGTCCTGCCTGAGTAATAGGGTTCCTTAACTTCAGCTTATTCCATTGCATTTCATAACCAAACTCAGGTAGCATGTATTTTCCTTGTTGTAGACCAACATATGGTCCCGACCTGCGAATACTTAGTTTTCTGATTGGTATAAAATCAGGAGCCGTTGCTTCTAACTCAGAATCCGATAGAAACGCAGATTGAGCATTAGCCGATTGTGGCAGGACAAACAAGGCAAAAACTATACTTTTAGTTATACTTTTGATGAATCTCATACAGTTGCTTGGCATCATTTGCTACTACTCCTGCGCTATCGGCAATTTCCTTGGCTCTATACAATTGTTCAGGGCTCAATCCGGTGCTGTCAGACGCTGGTTTCAACGCATTTTGGATGTAAATATTGCTGGTGCGTAGTCCCGGAACGGTGTATAGACTTAAGGTTTTTACGGGTTGGTATAAAATAGATTTTTCGCGCGTTTCTTTTGGAATCATATCGTTTTTCTCTGAATACGACTCTACAATTGATAGCAATACACTGATGATTAGCAACATTTTCAAAACACCAAAAACCAATCCTCCCATTTTACTCATTGGATTTAATGCTGTAACCTGAACTAGTTTTTCAACTGCTTTTCCAGCGAAAAAAACAAGCGCTCCAACAACGAGAAAAGTAATAGTAAAGGAAATGGCCGGCATGTAGACCGTATTGATATCAATCTCTCCAGCTAATTTTTCGGCGGTGTAATCTGAAAAATGGACACCTGCATAAATGCCGAAGAAGTAAGCGAGTAATGTAAATACCTCAATGACAAATCCTTTTCGAAAACCTGTCCAGGCAGCGTAGGTCAAAGGCAGAAGAATTAACAAATCCAAATAATTCATTTACAAGAATACTAAAATGACAACACAAAAAAACCACCGTTGAAAAATCTTCTGCGGTGGTTTATGTGAATAACGTTAACTTTTAATTGCAATCCGATGCTAATGTTGTACTGAATTTTAAATCTACTTCCGACCATAATTTTGACACTCCATCTGGTCCTGTATGTAAATCTTTACAAATTTTATTCAAAGCTGTAATTCCAGAATTTGCGTTCCAATTGGCAACATCAATCGTCGCAGAAAATTCAAATTTATCATCTACAAAGGTGTATTGTCCTTTTACCTCTTGGGCTATATTGTTCATTGTTACCTCAAGAGTTGCCTCTCCTTTATCTCCTAATTCAACTACTTTTCCAGTAATGTTCTTTGTTCCAATAGTACCAAAGAAGTGTTTAATGATTTTTCCATTTCGGTCTTCGTTTTGAGATTCAATGGTCGAAACAGGAATATCAAAAGACAAACTTTTCAAAATTGCCATTGGGTCATTCCCTTCGGTTGTTCCCTCAACATTAATCTCAGTAAACGTTCCGCCAACGGCAGTTTTTTCATTGAACTTAAACGCTGTCCAAGTCATTTCTGAAGATTGGTGATTGTATGAATAAAAACAAACTGGTTCTTGCGCTTCTGGCGCTTCTTCTTTTGGCGCTTCGCCTCCGCAAGAAGCTAAGAACAGTGCGGTTAGCACAAAAACTGATAGAAAATATGCTTTTTTCATAATGATTTCTTTTTTACTAAAGTAACAGTTTGAACACTATAACTGACCGAAATGTTTAGATAATTTGTGAAGAAAACCAATCAGATAAGATTCTCTAACGAGCATGAATGTGTAATTTTACGTCGTGGATTACGAAATAGAAATACGGTTTCAGAAACTGAAGGCGCACCTGGAAAAAGATTTTGGGGAAGGAATGGATGTACAAGCAATTCTATTCTTAATTGGTGTAGATGAATTTGGCTCTGGTTACCGTGTGTTTTCGAAACAAGAAAAAACGGATTTACTACACGTTGCCGTTTGCACTATTTTAGAGCCGATGGGTTATTATTCTTTCGTAGAACGAGATGCAGATAATTGGCCACACTTTAAATTAGTAAAACCACTTCCGCCTCTTTCCGATAGAGACCAACAACATTTGATGAAGGAAGCACTTCTTGACTACTTCATACAAAACGGTATCTACGAGGAAACCCCGGAATCCAATTGAATAAACTATCTTTGCACCTATTAAATAAAAATCAATAATGGAAATTTTAATACAGGCTTCTCAGCTTCTTCTTTCCCTTTCTATATTAGTTACTCTTCACGAATTCGGACACTTCATCCCCGCTCGTTTGTTTAAAATCAAAGTTGAAAAATTCTATCTGTTTTTTGATTGGAAGTTTTCTGTTGTAAAAAAGCAAATCGGTGATACAGAATGGGGAATTGGTTGGATTCCACTTGGAGGTTATGTGAAAATTGCCGGAATGATTGATGAGTCGATGGACACAGAACAATTAGCGAAAGATCCAGAACCGTGGGAATTTCGCTCGAAACCAGCTTGGCAACGATTGATCGTAATGTGTGGTGGTGTTTTTGTCAATCTGATTCTTGGAATCTTCATTTATATTATATTGTTTTTCAGTTATGGTGAAGACAGATTGGCTCCGAAAGATGTAACAAACGGTTTTGCCGTACACCCGATGATTCAAAAATACGGTGGACAAGTTGGTGATATCGTTTTGGAGGCAGATGGCAAAGTTTTATTGAACGGTAGTGATGTCAACAAAGAAATCATGCTGCGCGGTGCAAAGAAACTAAAAGTACAACATGCGAATGGTAAAATTGAAACAATCGTTTTGCCCGAAAATTACGAATATGAATTGTTCAAAAATGGCGTGATGCAGCCCTTCGATTATCAAGTGCGCTCCAATAGTGTCGATTCTATTCTTGCGAAATCACAAGTGGCTAACATCTTGGAAAAAGGTGATTTTTTAGTGGCTATCAACGATAGAAAAATTGAATTCTTTCATGATACGCAATATGAATTATTCGAAAATCGCGGAAAGAAAGTCAATATTACTTTCGCTAGAGGAAATGATACATTGACAAAAATAGCGATCGCATCACCAGATGGGACATTAGGTTTTGCTCGAGATAAAGGTGAAATATTGCAAGACACGAGCAAATTCAAGCATTTTGATTTTTCGTTTGGGAAAAGTATTTCTTTGGGTAGCGCTTATGGTATCCAAACGTTGAAGGATTATTCTTCTCAATTAAAATATATTTTCACCGAAAAAGGTGCGACTTCGGTTGGAGGATTTATTTCCATCGGTAAGTTGTTCACTCCAGAATGGGATTGGCGTAATTTCTGGGAAAAGACAGCATTGATTTCTATCATTCTTGCCTTTATGAACGTCTTACCTATTCCTGCATTGGATGGTGGGCATATAGTCTTTTTATTGTACGAAATAGCTACAGGAAAAGAAGCTCCACAAAAAGTTTTAGAATATGCGCAGTACGTCGGTTTCTTCTTGTTGATTGGACTTTTACTTTATGCGAATGGCGCCGATATCATTAGGGCACTTGCCGGCGGATAAAATATTCTTATCTTGTCTTACACTCCATTTCATTTTAAAGAAAACTTCTATTACAATAAGGGATGGAATAAGTTTGCTCTACAATATGCCAGGTTACTTAAAGAGGATACTGTATATAATTTAACCAAAGAACTAATGTATTCCATTGTCGATGACCATTTTCCTCCTGAAAAAGGAATGAAAGTTCTCGATTTTAACTGTGGAACGGGCAATGACTTTCCTTACTTTCTAAAAAAAGGCTTTACAATTACAGGTACAGACTATGCGGATGACATGCTAAACAAAGCTTGTGAAACGTATGCTTCAGAAATTGCAATAGGATATGTCTCATTGTTTAATGGTGCTATCGAAGAGTTATCTTCGGAAAGCTTTGAACCGAATTCTTTCGATTTGATTTATTCAATCACTGGTGAACATTAGTTTGAAGACTTACATTCTACGGTATTTAACGCTCCAAAATAAACGAATATCTGATCAAACTTCATCCCTCCAAATTGTTCTTCAATATCTTCTACAGAGCCAACTGCTAGTTTTATATTTTTGATATTTTTCTTGTCTTTTTGCTGCGTTGCCCAATCAAACATTCCATCAGAAATGTCAATCCCATAGACATCTACATTACTAAATTCTTCAGCAAAATAAATAACGTCCAAACCTGGCCCAAAACCTATTTCAAGAATTGAATTAAACTCATATTCTTTACTAACATCCCTAAAACTGTTCCTTATTTTTTGAAGTGTTCTATTTTCCCAATACCTTTTCTCAAGATTTTGAGAATCTAGATTATAATACTCTTTAACTTTACTATAATATTGACCATTCATACCCATAAAGAATTTCTTTTGATGACGTTAAAATACATAATCTCTTTTAGTGCTTACATTCAGCGTTACTAAAACATTTACTTTTTGATCATATTAAATTTGCATTGACGAAAGTATTCAACTTTACATTAATCCTAATAAATTATTTATGTAAAAAACCAATGTTCCTTTTCAAACCATCAAACTTGGTTCTCTTAACTGCGCTCAACTTAAATAGTTCTTTAAATGTCATTTCTGTTAGCTCTGACCAATCGTTATGATTCAAATCTAACAACTTACTTTTAGGATTCAAGCGTGGTTCATTATGCGGTTTCGAAAAACGGTTCCAAGGACATACATCTTGACATATATCACAGCCAAACATCCAATTTTCCATTTTACCCTTAAATTCATTGGGAAGGATTTGATCTTTGAGTTCTATAGTCAAATAACTAATGCATTTTGACCCGTCGACCAGATATGGCTCGACTATTGCTTCTGTTGGACAAGCATCTATGCATTTCGTACAAGTTCCGCAATAATCCTTGATGGGGCCGTCGGGAGTTAATTCTAGATCTAATATCAACTCAGCAATGAAGAAAAAAGAACCGTTCTTTGGGTGAATTAGATTGGCGTTCTTCCCCATCCAACCCAAACCGCTTTTTTCGGCCCAAACTTTATCCATTACAGGAGCTGAATCAACAAAAACACGTCCGCCTACTTCTCCAATTTCTTCTTGTATGGATTGAAAAAAAGTTTTGAGTTTGTCCTTAATTATAAAGTGGTAATCTTCTCCATAGGCGTATTTTGAAATTTTTGGTGCATCTTCAACTTGTTCTTCTGTCGGGTAATAATTCAAAAGTAGAGAAACAACACTTTTTGCATCATCTACTAGTAATCTTGGGTCGAGTCTTTTATCGAAATGATTTGCCATGTAGCTCATCTTCCCCTGGTAATTCCGATTCAACCATTCTTCCAATCGCGGGGCTTGGTCTTCCAAAAAATCGGCCTTCGAAACTCCACAAAAGAAAAAGCCCAACTCCTGGGCTTTCTGCTTTATAAACTTTGTGTTTCGATCTATATTTTGCATCTCTTAAAATAATCCTCCTTGCTCCCAACCTTTGGTGAATCCCAAATGCTTATAAGCTTTTTCAGTCGCTTTTCTTCCTCTTGGCGTTCGCATTAAAAAACCTTCTTGGATTAAAAAGGGTTCATAAACCTCTTCCAAAGTGCCTGCATTTTCACCAATTGCTGTAGCGATAGTCGTCAAACCAACTGGACCGCCATTGAACTTTTCGATAATGGTCGTCAACATTCGATTATCCATTTCGTCCAATCCGTTTTTGTCAACATGCAATGCTTCCAAACCATATTCTGTAATATCCAAAGTAATGGTTCCGTTTCCTTTTATCTGAGCAAAATCTCTGATTCTTCTCAAAAGGGCATTGGCAATTCTTGGCGTACCTCTACTTCTACTCGCAATTTGATAGGCGGCCGTATCTTCAATTTCAATATTCAACAATCCTGCCGAACGTTCAACTATATTCGTTAATGTCTCCGCATCGTAATACTGTAATCTTGAATTAATACCGAATCTAGCACGAAGAGGTGATGTCAATAATCCTGAACGTGTTGTTGCACCAATCAATGTAAAGGGACTCAAACTAATTTGTACCGTTCTTGCATTGGGTCCCGAATCGATCATGATGTCTATGTAATAATCTTCCATTGCGGAATAGAGATACTCTTCTACAACTGGCGAAAGTCTATGAATTTCATCAATGAAAAGAACATCTCCCGTTTCAAGATTGGTCAACAAACCAGCCAAGTCTCCCGGTTTGTCCAAAACAGGTCCGCTGGTCACTTTAAAACCAACTCCTAACTCATTGGCGATAATATTGGCCAAAGTAGTCTTACCCAACCCTGGAGGTCCATGCAGCAATACATGGTCAAGCGGTTCGTTTCGAAGAGTTGCTGCCTTGACAAAAATTTCAAGATTTTCGACTATACTTGGTTGACCAGCAAAATCGTTCAAAGATTTAGGACGCAAAACTTTATCATAATCCTGATCAACGGATTGTTCCGCCTCTTCCCTATAATCGAATGATTCTTCTTCTTCCAACTGAATTCTCTTTTACTCAAAAATACGAAATCCCTTTCTCCCGAGAACTATCGAGATGAAAGGGATTTCAAAATAGGTTTGTTTCAATTAATGATCGTGCTCACCTTCTGCCAATGGAACATTCTGAGGAATGAAATCCACATCAGATCCAGGCTTAGAGTAATCATACGGCCATCTGTGTACTGTTGGCAATTCACCAGGCCAGTTACCATGAATATGGTCTACTGGTGTAGTCCATTCCAAAGTATTTGATTTCCATGGATTTTGAGGCGCTTTTGGTCCTCTATATATCGAATAGAAGAAATTAAACAAGAACAACACTTGGCCCAATGCTGCGATTATTGCGAAAATGGTAATAATTACATTCAAATCAAAAATCATATCTCCAGCAATAGAATCGAATTCATTGTATACTGAATTGTCATAATATCTTCTTGGTGCTCCTGCGATTCCAACAAAGTGCATTGGGAAGAAAACTCCATAAGCTCCAACAATTGTAATCCAAAAATGGGCGTATCCTAAACGAAGGTTCATCATTTTACCATACATTTTAGGAAACCAATGGTATACTCCAGCAAACATTCCGAATACGGCTGACATCCCCATTACAACGTGGAAGTGAGCTACAACGAAGTAGGTATCATGCACCGCAATATCCAAAGCTGAATCTGCCAATATGATTCCTGTAACACCTCCGGTTATAAAAGTAGATACCAAACCAATGGCAAACATCATGGCTGGCGTTAAATGCAAGGATCCCCTCCATAATGTCGTTAAGTAATTAAAAACCTTGACAGCTGATGGAATTGCAATTAACAATGTGGTAAATACGAAGACAGATCCTAAGAATGGATTCATGCCCGTAATAAACATATGGTGGCCCCAAACGATAAAGGAGAGGAAGCCAATTGCCAGAATTGAACCAATCATAGCTCGATAACCGAAAATTGGTTTTCTTGAGTTGGTTGAGATAATCTCTGATGACAATCCGAGGGCAGGAAGTAATACAATATAGACTTCTGGATGACCTAGAAACCAAAATAAGTGTTGATAAAGTATGGGCGATCCACCTGAGTTCGTTAGCATTTCACCACCGACAATAATGTCGGATAGATAGAAGCTTGTTCCAGCCAACCTGTCCATCATCAACAATAACGCAGCTGATAAAAGCACCGGAAACGAAAGAACACCCAAAATAGCTGTAACGAAGAACGTCCATATTGTCAAAGGCATTCGCGTCATACTCATTCCTTTCGTACGCAAGTTTAAAACGGTTACAATGTAATTCAATGAACCGATTAAAGAGGAAGCAATAAAAATCGTCATTGAAACCAACCAAAGCGTCATACCTGTACCGGACCCACTCACCGCTTGAGGAAGAGCTGAAAGAGGTGGATAAATTGTCCATCCGGCCATGGCTGGCCCAGTTTCAACAAACATCGAACAAAGCATGATGACAGATGAGATCAAGAAGAACCAATAAGATAGCATATTCAAGAAGCCTGAGGCCATATCACGTGCACCCAATTGAAGTGGAATTAGCATGTTCGAGAATGTTCCTGATAATCCACCTGTCAAGAGAAAGAAGACCATGATTGTGCCGTGAATAGTAACTAAACCAAGGTACATGTCTTCTTTAAGAACACCTCCCGGAGCCCATGTTTCACCTAAGAAAAAAGACAAAAAATCAGAACTTTCTCCTGGCCATGCTAATTGGATACGGAACAAAATCGATAACAACATAGCCACCACTCCCATGAAGATTGCAGTCATTAAAAACTGCTTACCAATCATTTTATGATCTTGGCTAAAAATATACTTAGAAACGAAACCTTCTTCGTGATGAGCGTGATCGTCATGACCATGGTTTCCGTTTGTTTCGTGCGCTACTGCCGACATTTTCTATTTATTTTAATTTTATAAAATCTTTTCTTAAGCTGCTTCAACCGCAACTTCTTCAACTACAACTCCTTCTGTTGGTGCACCTTCACCTTCTACTGGTGCTGGAGCAGGCGCTGGAGGCATGAAAGTATCTTTAAATGTACTTCCTTTTTTACCGTCCAACCATTTATTAAACTCTGCTTTTGTTAAGACTACAACAATCATTTTCATTTTATAGTGAGCACCACCACATATTTTATTACACATCAAAATGTAATTAAAATTTGGATTGTTCATTCTTTCACGCATTTCTTCAGTCGTCACATTTGGTGTGAATTTAAATCGAGTGACTTGGCCTGGAACATTGTTCATTTGAGCTCGAAAATGCGGGAAATAAGCCGAATGTATTACATCCTTAGCTCTGAAATTAAATTCATAAGCCTGATCCGAACACAAATACAGAGTATCTTTTTGAATTATATCATCATACGCCATAGCATCCAATTTGCTATCATGGCGCTCTTTGATCTGGTGTAACAAACGAATTAAGCGTTGTTTTCGCTCTAACTCATTCATCATTTTCTCTCTGTCATCTGGAACCATCATGACATTTCGATCGTTCAATTTCGCTTCGATAGTCTTGATACCGCTTAATCCATTTTCCATTTGCATTATCGCTGTATCTATTGTGGCTGTTGTCATTAAAGCCAATTCGTTCGCATCCGTTGTTAATTTGTAGTCAAATTTTCCAAGCTTGTTATCTTCTCCTGCATAGCGCGCAGTCCAATCAAATTGTTTTGAAAACAATTCAATACGAATGGCATCATTGTCTGATGGCCCTGTAATTTCATTCCAAGATCGAAGACCCAAAATAATGATTATAGCCAAAATTATTGCTGGAACAACCGTCCAAATCATCTCTAATTTATTATCATGAGGAAACCAATATGCTTTCACACCTGGCTTTTTCACAAACTTAAAAGAGAAATAAAACAATAGAAAATTGGTAATGAAACAACCTATTATAATGATGATTAAATTTAATCCCATCAACCAATCATATTCTGCACCGTGAACAGAGGCGGCATCTCCACGACCTGTCCAACCATATTTTTTCATCAACCAAATAAATCCTATTGTCAAAAGAATCATAAACACTAACATGAGCTTTCCGTTCATATTATTATCTCTGATGTTTACTTCAGTTTCCCCTTTCTTCGTCATTTTGGAAGAAATCTCATACAAGCGCATCAACTGCGCAATCGCGAACACTCCTAGGACAAGAACAGCTATTATTATTAATTTACTTCCCATTTTTTATTCTTTTAAACAAATTCTTTAAGTCTATTCTAAATTTCGTGGTGTATACTTTCATCCAAGAATGGATGATTCACTGGAGTCAGAGGTGCCTTCGATAAGTTCACCAGCAAAATTCGTATGAAAAATCCAGCAACTAGAACTGCCATTCCGATTTCCATAAAACCAATATGTGCATTTGTTCCCATTGATCCTGCTGATACCATAATCCAGACGTCTAACCAGTGACCCGCTAATATGATCAATCCAACAAAAGAAAGAATTCCAGCGTGTCGTTTTGCATCTCTTGACATTAGTATTAACATCGGAAAAGCAAAATTGATTATAAACATGAAGAAATAAATGAACCTGAAGTCCTGAGTCCTTGTAACATAATACGTTACCTCCTCAGGAATATTTGCATACCAGATCAACATGTACTGCGAGAAGAACAAATAAGACCACAAGAAAGAGGTAGCAAAAACCCATTTACCTATGTCATGAATGTGATTCTCATTTACTTTAGGTAAATAACCCAATTTCTTCAAATACAAAACGGTCAACACTAAAACAACCATTGCCGAACACCACATTCCTGCGAATGTATACCATCCAAACAAAGTTGAGAACCAGTGAACGTCTATAGACATTAGCCAATCCCAAGCAGACGTTGAACTAAAAACTGCAAAGAATACTAAAAAGACAGCTGCTTTTTTGTAATTCATGAAGTGAATTTCTGTTCCACCAACTTTGTCTTCTAACAATGAACGTTTTTTGAATCCCCTGAAGTACCAATAGTACACTCCGAAATAAGCGATTGTTCTAACCCAGAAGAACATCTTGTTCAAGTAGAACGCTTTTCCTTGAATGATTGGATCACCAGCTACTATATCTTTATCCATCCAGATGTAGATATGTGCACCATCCATGAATGTTATTATCAACAATACCAAACCAAGTAAACCAATTCCGTATGGAAGAAATCCAGCTTGCGCTTCAATGATTCGTTTTACCGAAGCATACCATCCTGATTCTGTCGCATATTGCAACGCTAAAAAGAATAACGCTCCCAAAGCCAAAGCAAAGAAATAAAATCCATTGGTCAATCCATTCACCATCAATCGTTGTGTCAAGTGATGTGAACCTGAGTCAGCTATGATTCCGATAATTAGGCAAAGTGCACCCAATCCCATCAAAATCGAGGTTAACATTTTTGCTTTATTAGCTATTTTGAATTCCATTTTTATAGAGTTAAAAGCGTTTTTATTATTGTACTACAGTCGTATCTGAAGCAGCAACCGCGGCAACTGAACCATCTGTATTAAACTTCCCGTAATCTGCGTTCTGAAACTGACGAACATAATGCACCAAAGTCCAAATATCTTTTTTCTTCAATAATGATCCGTGAGCACCCATTGAGTTCAAGCCGTAATAGATAGAATAGAAAATCTGACCATCACCTAAATCAGGCCTTGTCTTGTAATCCGGCACACCTACATATGCTCCAGATACCATCATAGGACCATTTCCGTCTCCTTTTTCACCATGGCAATGCATACATTTAGACGAATAGAGATATTTACCTCTTTTCATGATTGCTTCGGAATTTTCAGCTGTCAATATCAGAGGGTTTTTATCATTCTTTGCTTCGGCATATTCATCTTTATTAGTGAATTCATAACCTACTAACCCATGCGTAGTTTTGAATGTAATATTCGGCTTGCGGAAATAAGGAAGCGCCATCAATACATCCATGGAGTCTGTTCCTATATAAGGAATGGTGTTCATAGGCGGTGTCAATGCAGATTGTACCATTGTTTTTTCTGGATCTTCGATGTTTCTCAACTGACCGTAATCAACGTAAGGCTCAATTGCTGGTGAACGATACATATCTGGCATGTACTCTAATCCAGAACTGTCCGGATTGGAAACACAAGAACCCATCAACACCACTGTTGCTAGTCCTAATGTCAGTTTAACGATTGCCGTTATTTTCTTTTTCATCTGTTTCTATTTGTTTTGTCAGACTACCCAAACCTTTCGGAATGACGTTACTTGGCAAATTTTTATATTTCTTTTTGATCTAATTCAACAATTCCCGTTTCCTTCAATATTCCATTCAATTCCTCAACTGAGAATTTTGAATTTTCTGAAGTTCTGATTTCAATTACAAATCTGTCATCCGTTGTTCTTGGATCAGGATTGTAAGCTGGCATACCAGGAAGGGTTTTATTTCTCAACATATAAGTTATCGCCATTCCGTGAGCAGCACACAATACAGTGAACTCAAACGTAATTGGAACGAATGCCAACATATTGTCGATATACGTTTCATTTGGTTTACCACCAATGTTCATCGGCCAATCGGTTACCATGAAATAACGCATTCCGATTGTCGCCAATAGAAGACCGGTCAATCCATATATAAAGGCCATGATTCCTAATCGGGTGTTTTTCAAACCGATAATAGGATCAATACCGTGAATAGGAAACGGAGAAAACACTTCGCTCACTTTCACTCCTTTCGACACTAAATGCTTCGCCCCATCTTTGAGGATATCATCGTCGTCGTACATTGCATAAAATACTTTCTCTGCCATGTCTTATTTATTAATGTTTATCGTCTCCATGATGTGCATCTGGAGCGTTTTTATATGATTCACCTGAACTTTTTAATATCGTTTTCACCTCATTCAATGGCAATACCGGGAAAAAACGAGCAAATAATAAGAAGAACACAAAGAATAATCCGATTGTACCAACATATACTCCAATATCAATATGAGTTGGGAAATGCATACTCCAAGAAGATGGAAGGTAATCTCGGTGCAATGAGGTAACGATAATTACATAACGCTCAAACCACATTCCTATATTTACTACAATTGAAATGATGAAAGTAAAGATCAAACTTGTTCTCAATTTCTTGATCCACATCAATTGTGGAGAAAGTACATTGCATGTCATCATGGACCAGTATGCCCACCAATACGGACCTGACGCTCTGTTTATAAATGCATATGCTTCATATTCAACTCCTGAATACCATGAAACGAATAACTCGGTAATATAAGCTGTACCTACAATCGAGCCCGTAACCATGATTACTATATTCATGTACTCAACGTGCTTGGTATGAATGTACGCCTCAAGTCCCATTGCCTTTCGCATAACGAGCATCAAAGTTTGTACCATAGCAAACCCAGAGAATACCGCCCCAGCAACAAAATATGGGGGGAAGATAGTCGTGTGCCATCCTGGAATAACCGATGTAGCAAAGTCAAATGATACAATAGAGTGAACGGAGAATACTAGTGGTGTAGCTAGCCCTGCAAGAACCAAAGAAATCAATTCGAAACGATTCCATTGTTTTGCTCTACCTGACCAACCAAAAGAAAGGATGGAATACATTTTCTTAGCAACCGGCTTTTTAGCTCTATCACGTATAGTTGCGAAATCTGGAATTAAACCAATGTACCAGAATACTAATGATACAGAAAGATACGTCGAAATCGCGAATACATCCCAAAGAAGGGGTGAATTAAAGTTTACCCACAATGAACCGAATTGATTGGGTAAAGGCAAAACCCAGTACCCTAACCATAAGCGTCCCATGTGAATCAAAGGGAAAAGACCTGCCATAAATACAGCGAAAATCGTCATCGCCTCTGCAGAACGGTTAATCGCCATTCTCCATTTTTGACGGAACAATAATAGTACCGCAGAAATCAAGGTTCCGGCATGACCAATACCTACCCACCATACGAAGTTGGTAATATCCCAAGCCCATCCAATGGTTTTATTCAGTCCCCAAACACCGACTCCTGTTCCAAGGAGATATAGAATACATCCTACTCCATACAATCCGATGATGGCCGCGATTCCGAACAAAATATACCACATCTTTGGCGCTTTGTCTTCAATCGGTCGGCATACATCCTCAGTGATATCATGATAGGATTTGTGTCCTAAGATGAGAGGTTCTCTAATTGCTGCTTCCTTATGCATTACAGTCTATTTTATTTCTTAATTAATGATGTGCTTTCTTACCGTGGTCTTCACCATGAACCTCGCCGTGTCCGCCATGCGCTTCTACTTTGTGTTCTTGTTGTAATCCAGCCAATTCTTTGTTCTCGTGGTTACGTACTTTCGTTTTGTACCAGATATTTGGCTTAACCCCAACTTCTTCTAAAGCTTGATAAGCACGTTTGTCATCTGAACTAGTACGAACTATCGATTTCAAATCGTTCCAGTCACCAACGATGATTGCATTTGTAGGACAAGCATCCGAACAAGCCGTCGAAACATCTCCATCCATAACCGCTCTTTCTGCTTCTTTTGCAACCAATTTCCCTTCTTGAATGCGCTGTACACAGAAAGAACATTTTTCCATGACACCTCGTGTACGAACTGTTACGTCTGGATTCAATACCATACGTCCTAAATCGTCTTGCGCAGGATTGATTTCTGTAAATTTCTTATAAGATGGGTAGTTGAACCAGTTGAATCGACGTACTTTGTACGGACAGTTGTTTGCACAATATCTTGTGCCGATACATCTGTTATAGGTCATTTGGTTCAATCCTTCGTTACTATGAGTAGTTGCCGCTACTGGACAAACTGTCTCACATGGTGCGTGATTACAATGGTGACACATCATCGGCATATGAACTACCGTTGGGTTTTCCGCTGTATCTTCTGCTGCATCCATGAAGCTCATTTTGCTCAAGTCATGGTCTTTACGAGTACCTACCGCAGCTTCAATATCTGAAGCAAAGTAACGGTCAATTCGCAACCAGTGCATTTCACGTCCTCTTCGTACTTCGTCTTTACCAACAACTGGTACGTTGTTTTCAGACTGACAAGCGATCAAACATGCACCACAACCGATACAACCGTTCAAATCGACTGTCATCGCCCAACGGTGACCAATTTTTTCTACTGGATGTGCATCCCATAAATCGAATTCAGCCATCGGAGCCTCTATGTGGTTTCCGTGCTCATCCAACTTCTGTAAAGTCCACTTCTTATTATACGCACTTTGATTTTTCGATTTGTAAGTACCTAATGTCGTTTCTTTCACAATCGAGTTACGCGCCATCACTGTGTGGTGAATTTGCGTAGCTGCGATCAAATAAGATCCTTCTTCTTTGTTTATTGAAACTTCACCATTGTAACTCATGGTTCCATTTTCCATTCCAACAAAAGCAAATGCATTCGCTCCAATTGGTTTAGGATTTCCATTTTCGTTTTCAGCAGTTCCACCGTACTCTTTTGTTTGGAATGCTGCTGTACCAATTTTCTCGCCATTGGCTCCACGTCCGTATCCTAAAGCGACGCCAATTGTTCCAATTGCTTGTCCTGGTGATGGGTAAACTGGTAAAGTCATTGATTTAGCACCCATTTTTACAGTCGCTAAACTTAAACCTGTTTCTTGATCGAAAGTCAATTGGTAATCATTACCCATATCCGTTGGATTCATGGTAATGTAATTGTCCCAAGTTACTTTCGAAATTGGATCTGGAAGCTCTTGCAACCAGGGATTGTTGGCTTGATCACCAATTCCGATTCCTGCTTTTTGGTACAGTGCAACTTCCCATTTCCCTTTCTTAGGCAATTTAGAAGCTAATCCGCTCAACGCACCTTCATTGAAAGCGGGCACTGTTGCAGGAATAATCGTATCAGGTGATACACTATTGTGCACAGCCATTCCCCAATATTCATCCCAACTTGCTACTTCAGTTTGAACATCAAATCCCGATTGTTTCCGATTGGAAGTGATAACGTTGTAATATTCTTTAGAATCTTTTCCTCCACGTTTCGCAGTTCCACCCCAAACCATAATAGATTCTTGCGCGGCAGCCGTATTTCCGATTGGACGGATAGTCGGCTGTGCTATTGAATAATGACTTGCTTTTGGATTGAAATCGTTCCAAGCTTCCAATGCATGGTGATCTGGACAGATGTATGTACATTTCGAAGCCGTCTCATCTGGATGAGAAGAGAAAGAGATGGTTGTTTTGATTTTGCTCAGTGCCATGGCGAACTTATCACCGTTTGGCAATGAGTAAGCTGGATTAACTCCGTAGAAAAGAACCATGTCAGGACCATTTCCACCAATTACTTTATTCACGAATTTGTTCATCTTGTCATCTTCTGACTGGAACATATTCACTTTATCGTTCATGTTAATTGTAGTGGCATATGCGCCCAATTTCATGTTCAATTTATTTGCTAAAATTTGAACTGCTGCGTTGTTTGATCCTGCAACAACCAATGAAGCATTTTTCGAATCCTTCAAAGCTTTAATTGCCAAATCAGCAATTTTCGTTGCCGGTTTCGACAATTCACGAGAAACACCACTAACCGGAGCACCCATTGCATTGAGCATGTATGCTAAAACGTTTGCTTGTTCAGAGGGCTTGATCATCGCACGGTTGTCAGCATTTGACCCCGTAATCGACATATTCGATTCAAACTGGAAATGTTTGTTCATCCACTCACCATCCGGATTTCTTCTTGTTCCGTATTGGTTTGTGTATTGCGTAGACATCAACCATCCGTTCATGAAATCAGCGCCTACAGAAACAATTGTTTTTGCTTTTGTGAAATCATAATCTGGAATAAACGCCTCACCAAAAGACTCCAAATTCGCTTTACGAATACCAGCATATGACTGTGCATCATATTGAATATGTTCGAAGTTCCCGTTTTCCTCTGTTCCACCCACTGCTGCACACAAAGCTTGAATAGCATCGTAAGTAGAAGGACTAATGATAGAATTAGAAACCAAAGTAACTTTTCCTCCTTTTGCTTTTACATCAGCAATCGCTTTCTTAATCTCACCATCAACTGCGGTCCAGTTTGAAACCTTTCCGCTTTTCGTTGGTGATGTCAAACGAGAACTATCGTACAATCCTAAAACAGATGCGATAATTTGAGCGTTTGTATTTCCTTTTGTGAAGCCTTGCTCTTTATTTCCTTTGATGAAAATAGGTCGACCCTCACGTGTTTTAACTAGAATACTTGCGTATGAATTTCCATCGTAATAAGATGATGCATACCAAGTGGCAACTCCAGGAGTTACATTCTCTGGTTTGTTAACATAAGGAATAGCTTTAACAACTGGCGCTTCACAAGCGGCAACTGTTGCAGCAGCAACACTAAATCCTAAAAATTTCAAGAAATCACGACGAGCTGGTGATGACTCTGCAACACCATCTTCGTTCAAAAACTCATCGACAGTCGTTCCTTTTGGAAACTCTTCATCTCTATTCTGGAGGAATTCAGGCGTCTCTTTTAATTCGTCGACACCTTTCCAATATTTTTTTGTCAATTCCATAATCTACATTCGAGTACTTCGATTCTTAATTCTATTAATAATGGCATTTAGCACATTCCCAACCCCCTAATTCTTTCACGGTTACTTTACCATCTTTTAGGTATTCGTCGTACAATTTACGGTCGTTGTTCAATAATCTTTTGTGGATTTCGGCATAGTAACCACCACCTTTTGTATCAATTGGCCCTGTAGAAATTTCTTTCTCACCGTGACACTCAATACACCAACCCATTGTTAAAGTAGGGCGAGTTAATTTTATATTTCCTTCAATCTTGTTCAATTCTTCGATAGGTTGAATTTTGACAGTTTCTTTTTGTTGCGTCATATCTCCATGACATTGTTTACAATCAATTCCACCAATGTTCACGTGCTGTGAGTGAGGGAAGTATACGTGATCTGGTAAAGCATGCACTTTATTCCAAACAATAGGATTCGTTTTTCCTCCATATGACCCAGCACCTTCAGGATTGAATCCAGCCGCTTCATAGATTTTAGAAATCTTCGCAATTTGATCGGGCGTATTACCTTTGATTTGTTTGTGACAGTTCATACACACATTCACCGTTGGTAATCCCGCTGATTTACCTTGGTCAACAGAGTTGTGACAGTATTTACAATCAATCCCATTAATACCTGCATGCACACTGTGAGGAAATTCAATTGGTTGTGAAGGTTGGTATCCTGACACAACACCAATATTTCCGAGACCTTGTAATCCCCATACGGCTAAAGTCAAAACAATCAACATTGCCGATACACCAACTTTTCCTTTGTTTTGATACGCCCAAGCTTTGAACTCGTCTAAATAACTTGCGCCTTCATTAACTTCTTTCCCTTCAGAAATAGCCGTAGCATTTTTCAATTGACGTCTAACTCCTCCAACGGCAGCAATAACTGTAAAAAATATAGCTGCTAATAGAACCCAAACCCACGTATTCGAAGAATCTTCCGTTTCTCCTGGCACGTCCGCAGAGACAATATCTCCTCCTCCTGCAGGCAATGCGCCCGGCAAAGGTTGTTCATCCACCCAATCTAAAATTGAATTAATTTGATCGACACTCAACTCTGGGAAGGCAGTCATTGCTGTTGGCGACCAAGCTGAAACAGATTTTGCGTATGGATCTGTTGCTGCAGCGTTCTGCCAATTATTCACCCACGTGTAAATCGAACCTTCCTTTGCTCCTCCGTCAGCCCATTTTGCGCGGACTTGGAACAATTTTGGCCCAGTGTTATCTTTGTGTGGATTGTGGCAGCTTGCGCATTTCGCTTTGAAAAGAGCATCTCCTTGTGCCGTGGAGTTGAAAGTGAAGACGGTTACCGCCAATGACAGCAAACCGAAACACCATTTATTATAGTTTCTAAACATCTGATTGATAGATATTTTCATTTAAAAATCTTCAGTTAATGTGTAAAATAACACTTTTTAACGCTTGCAAATTTAGCAGAATCAATAGACCACATGACAGTTTTATGACATTTTTTGGAGGAGTTTTGTCTAATTTAAAATCATTCTAAATAAGGAGATGGGTTTTACAAAATTAAGCTGCTTTTCTTTCAGGATATAGAGTCTTCCTAGAATCAACCTTTCTGATAAAAATGTTTTGGCATGTTAATTGAAACATCCTAGTGAAAATTTGATAGAGTTAATTGTACCGATTCGAATAAATTTATAAAATACCAAGCCTTATAAAAATGGAATTCTTGAAGTCGTCATTTTGTCTAGTTATAATACTTTGTGCATTTACCTCGTTTGCTCAGAAATCAGACATTGAGGTTTTCTCCGACCATAGATTGAACTCATTAGTGCATGTCCAATCTTCTATAGACACTGACTTTGTGTGTGGTTTCAGGATAGTATTAACTACAGAAAAAACCAAAACTGAAATTGAAATTGAAAAATACAAAAGAAAGTTTACTCTCATACACCCGGAGGTGAGGGCTTATATAGTTTTCGAATCTCCCAATTACATTTTGAAGGTTGGGGATTTTCAATTTAAAGAAGACACTTACCTTTTAAAAGAACAATTGAACAACTACCCCTTCGCTTTTATAAAAGAGAAATTAGTTTATACTAAGCGAAATTGACTAAATTTACACCTCAAAATATATTCAATTCATGTTTAAAATGAAACACTTAGCAACTTTGATTCTTTTAGCAATCTCAATATCTGGATGGGCACAAGAAGGCAAAATTGAAATAATCAAGGATCCAAGATTAGATGCACTGGTCAGAGATCAAGCAGATAAGATCCTTGTTGGTGGAATTGCACAAGTTCCTGGTTTCCGCGTTCAAATGATTTTTGATTCGGACAAACAGAAAATTGGGAATTTGAGATCGCGCTTTATTGCACAAAATCCAGGTGTTGACACTTATGTAATTTATAGTGCTCCAAATTTTATTCTAAAGGCAGGAAACTTCATGGACCGCGAAGATGCACTTAGATTAAGAGATGGATCGTTGAAGCTTTTTCCAACTGCTTTTGTTATAAAAGAGATGATCAACATGCCTAGAATTCAGGATCAATAGAAGTGCTATAACTTCATAGCTGTGAAAAACGAAAAATTTGGCAAGGCCTATAAGTTGTGTCACTTGAAAAAAATTGAACAGCTTTTTTCTGATGGTAAAAAAGCTTACAAGTTTCCATTTTCCGCACAATTTGTTTTGCACCAAGAGGAAACAATAACACCCTTTCAAATAGTGATATCGGTCCCAAAACGGAATTTTAAAAAAGCCGTGGACAGAAATCGTTTAAAAAGGTTAATTCGTGAAGCTGTACGTAAGAATAAATTAATTTTAGAATCGTTTCTTATTCAGGAGAACTTGAAATTATCCCTCATGTTGGTTTTTACAAACAAAGAAGATATGTCCTTTCAAGAAATAAACCTAAAAACAGAAAACTTTATAAAGTATTTAATACGGGAAATTAAAGATGAAAAACAAGCATAACAAAAACTGGTCTTTTATATTTTTACTCACCATTTTTTTTGGTTTCAGTAATTACTCAAATGCGCAATCCAATGGTTTTGAGGTAATCAAAAATATGGAATTGCTGGATTTAATCTATCAGCATTTGGACATGTACTACGTGGATGAACCTCAACCTGGAAAAATGTCTAAAACGGGAATCGACGCAATGCTGAGAGAGCTAGATCCGTATACCGTTTACTATCATGAAAATAACATTGAAGATTATCGCATGATCACGACCGGTCAATATGGAGGAATTGGCGCTATTATTCGTAAAATAGATGATTACTCTTACATCATTGAACCTCGCGAAGGGAAACCCGCTCAATTGGCAGGAGCTAAAGCCGGAGATAAAATATTAACCATTGAAGGAAAAAACATGAATGACAAATCGTCTGAAGAAGTTTCGGATGCTTTGAAAGGACCAAAGGGCACTACGATTGACGTTGGAATTCTTCGAGATGGAGAGAAAATCACACTTGCAATTACACGAGATGAAATCAAAATAGATGACGCCCCATTCAAGCATATGTTTGACAACAGCATCGGCTACATCAAACTAAACAGTTTCATGCCTCAATCAACAAGTGCAGATGTTAAAAAGGCATACACAGAACTAAAAAGTCAAGGTATGACTTCTTTGATTTTTGATTTACGTGGAAATGGCGGTGGATTAATGCTTGAAGCGGTTAGTATAGTAAACATGTTCGTGAAAAAAGGGCAATCCGTAGTCACAACCCGTGGACGAGTGGAAGATGAAAATCGCGATTACCGAACAACAGATGCTCCAATGGATCTCGATATTCCAATAGTCGTATTGGTGGATGAAAACAGTGCATCGGCGAGTGAAATCGTTTCGGGAAGTTTACAAGATTTGGATCGCGCTGTGATAATTGGCACTACTTCTTTTGGAAAAGGATTGGTGCAACGTACCTATGATCTCAAGTACGGTTCGAAAATGAAATTAACCATTGCAAAATATTATACTCCATCAGGGCGTTGCGTTCAACGTCTTGAATATTACGACAAAAAATTAGGTGTTCGTCCTCAAGAAATTGCTGATTCTCTTGTAAAGAAATTTAAAACGGTGAATGGAAGAGATGTAATTGACGGGAGGGGGATCGAGCCTGACTTTACTATTGATAAAAACGAATTAAGTCGTTTAACTTCTACACTTTATGTAGAAAATATTCTTTTCAATTATGCCACAAATTACGCCAAAAATAACCCAACAATTCCTCAAGCTGACCTTTTCAAACTTTCTGATAGCGAATATGAAGCCTTTAAAACCTATGCACTTTCCAAAGAATTTGAGTACTCAACTGCTTCAGAAGAAATGTTGAAGAAAATGAAAGAAACGGCGGAGGAAGAAGGTTATCTTGAAGAAGGAACAGTTGAGTATGATGCACTACTTGCGAAAGTAGTACCATCGAAAAAAAGAGATTTAGACAAATTCAAACCAGAAATAAAAGAACTTTTGGAAAACGAAATTGTTTCGCGTTTCTATTACCAAAATGGGCGAATTATCAATTCTTTTAATAACGACCGCTTTATTTTGAAAGCAATTGAAGTGTTGCAGGACAATAAGAAATACAACAGTACGTTGAAACCTTAAAGTCATCGTATGCTCGAGCGCTGGTTCGGTCCAAAAATTCATCATTATCTGCACCTCCTTGGTTTAATGCTAGTTGCATTCGGCTTGCCGTTCAACAAAGTTTTAATGTCGATAGGAACAATTTTGGGAGTCGCAAACATCCTACTAGAAGGGAGGTTTAAAGACTATTGGAACCGAATAATAAACAATAAACCTTTTATTTTTCTACTCGGATTTTTTCTGATGCACTTGGTCGCACTTTTGTGGACAGAAAATTTGGATTATGCCCTCCACGACATTAGAATTAAGTTGCCGTTATTGGCCATTCCTATGGCTTTGGTGGCACATCCTATTATCAAGCGAAGCGAAATTAACTTGATTTTGTTGACATTTCTGACTACTCTTATACTTATTTCTATTTATAACGGATACCATTATTCTCAACTGAGCCAGACGGATATAGCGAATAATTACCGCGAAATATCTCAATTCGGTTCGCATATACGTTTCTCGCTTTTGGTTGTTCTTGGTCTCGTGTTATTTGTGTATTTCTTTTTCCAATACAAGAAATGGCGATTACTTTTTGCTGCTGCTTTCCTTTGGCTTGCTGTATATACGTATTTTAGTCAAGTTTTATCTGCTCCTTTAAGCATCCTCTTTTTACTAATTTTTATACTCATATATAAAATCTGGCCGAAGAGATTACTTCGTTATTCGGCCGCTGCAATTGGCGTTTTTGTTTTTACTTTTGGTGTCATTTCTGTTCAAAAAATAGGGTACCCTAAATTCGATTTTTCTCAACTAGACGAATATTCCATTCGAGGAAATTTGTATTACCATGATAGTATTCATCCCTCATTTGAAAATGGGAAACCTGTCAACATCTACATTTCATATGATGAATTGGAATCGGAATGGGATAAATATTTCACCATTCCGTATGACGGTTTTGACAGGAACAACAACCCAATAAAAGGAACACTTTATCGATATATGACGGCTTTGGACCTCCGGAAAGACCTCGATGGATTAAAAATGCTCACCAAAAAAGACATAGATAACATTCAAAATGGAATTGCAACACCTGAGCATCTAAAACGAGGTTTTGAAGGGCGATTTGCTTCTTTGAAATACGCTTTAGAAAATCAAGACGACCCCAATAATTCTACTATCCTTCAACGGATTGAATATTGGAAAACCGCAGGACAAATCATTTCAAAGAATCTCATTTTCGGTGTAGGAACTGGAGATGTGCAAGATGCTTTTGATAAACAGTATGTAATAAACGACACAAGATTGTCTCCACCAAACCAACTTCGGGCCCACAATATGTTTTTAACGATTCAACTCAGTTTCGGGATTTTGGGCTCTATATTATTTATTCTTTTCATGGCTAAGTTTTTACAATTCAATCGTTCGATGAATCAACTTCTAGGTTTCTGTCTTTTTGGCGTTATGATTTCTTCCTTCCTTATTGAAGACACCCTTGAAACGCAAACTGGGGTAACCATGTTTTCTTTTTTCATCGGATTACTGCTCGTAAAATGGGAGAAGATAAAACCTGCTGATTCTTAGTTAGAAAATAAACTTTCTAAGGGTTTGTTGTATCTTCGCTCAAACTTTTGCTATGCAATTCGAATTAACCAAAGAATTTCTTGAAAATCTGACCGATGCATTGGACCGGAACGATGGCGCTTGGATTGATGAGCACGTCGTACCACTGCATTACGCTGATATTGCGGAAATAATGGATCAGCTCGATAGCGCTGAAGCCAAAGTGATGTTTACACATCTCGATGAGGAAACGCAGGGGGATGTTTTAATGGAGTTGGAAGAGGATGTCCGTGACCGATTCCTAAAGTCACTTTCCTCGAAGGAAATGGCCGACCATCTAGAGAATCTTGATTCTGATGATGCGGCGGATATCCTAGGAGAACTTTCTGATGATAAAATACAAGAAGTTATCTCCCAAATGGAAGATGACGAGGCAGCTGAAGATATCGTTGACCTTCTAAGCTATGACGAAGATACGGCCGGGGGTATGATGCAAAAAGAATTTATTCAAGCTAGAATGGAATGGCCTGTTAATCGCTGTTTAGTAGAACTCCGAAGACAAGCAGAAGACGTCGAAAAAGTATATACTATATATGTAGTCGACGGCTTGAATAAATTGGTGGGAATACTTTCTCTTAAAAGGTTGCTATTTGCAAATCCAAAAAATAAAATACAAGAATTATACACGGACAAAAACATCATCTCCGTAAAAACAAATGATAGCAGTGAATCCGTTGCGCGAATCATGGAAAAATATGACTTGGTCGCCATTCCAGTTTTAGATATACAAAGCAAACTGGTCGGTCGAATTACCATCGATGATGTTGTAGACGTCATTAAGGAAGAAGCAGATAAAGATTTCCAATTGGCATCTGGTATCTCCGAAAAAATTGAGAGCAGTTCTACTGTTTGGAAAATTTCTCGGGCGAGACTTCCGTGGCTACTCATTGGAATGTTAGGAGGTATTCTTGGCGCTCAAGTTATTTCAGGATTTGAAAGAGGAATTTCCGCAGTTCCGGCACTAGCCTTTTTCATTCCTCTAATTACGGCGATGGGTGGAAATGTCGGAGTCCAATCTTCGGCAATTGTCGTTCAATCTTTAGCAAAAGGAAACGATTTATTTGGAACTATTGGAAAACGAATCGCCAAGGAAACCGTTGTAGGACTTATTAATGGATTGCTTTTGGCTATTTTAATTTATGTCGTCGCCTATTTCTTTGCCTTTCCAAAATTGGGAATGGTCGTTGCAATATCTTTGTTTATTGTAGTCCTTTTTGCCGCTATTTTTGGAACACTTATTCCATTGATATTAGACAAATACAACATCGACCCAGCACTTGCCACGGGACCTTTTGTCACCACACTAAATGACGTTCTTGGTCTTTTCATCTATTTCAGCGTTGGAATGCTATTACTAAATAATTAAATGCGAGTCCTATTTGTAGATACCGTTCATCCTATTTTGGATGAAATGCTTTCACAGAAAGGGTTTGACTGTATTCACGTTGAAAGTAAATCCGTAGATGAATTTAAAACCGAACTTGAAAATTGTCAAGGATTGGTTATCCGATCTCGCTTCCCAGTGAATGAAGAATTTCTTTTGAAATGTCCCAACCTGAAATTCATTGCTCGTTCAGGTGCAGGAATGGAAAATATAGATATTAAACAATGCAACAAACTCGGAATCGAACTTTTTAACTCACCAGAAGGAAACCGGAATGCTGTTGGAGAACATGCTTTGGGGCTTTTACTTTCTTTGTTGAACAAACTGCATTCTGCGGACAAAGAGGTGAAATCAGGCATTTGGGACAGAGAAAGAAATAGAGGATTGGAACTAGACGGTAGAACAGTTGGACTTATAGGGTTCGGAAACAACGGTCAAGCGTTTGCCAAAAAACTCCGCGGGTTTGACGTTAAAATTCTCGCCTATGATAAATACAAATCCGATTATTCGGACGAATTCGTAACCGAAAGCACTTTAGAGGAAATTCAACTAAATGCAGATGTTATAAGTTTTCATGTACCTCAGAATTTAGAGACAATTGGGTATTTCGATAATGAGTTCTTAGGAAAGATGAAATGGCCCTTTTTTCTATTAAATGTATCTCGTGGAAAGGTTGTAAATAGCGAAATTATCGTTAAAGGCCTTAAAAATGGGAAGATTCTCGGCACGGGCTTAGACGTTTTGGATTACGAGAATGGCACCTTTGAAAACACGATGCTTGAAATAGAATCTAATGAATTGAAATATCTGCTTAATTCACGTCAAACGCTTCTAACACCGCATGTTGCAGGATGGACTGAAGAGAGTTATATGAAATTAAGTAAAGTGCTCGGAGATAAGATTTTAGTAAAATTCTCAACATAAGGCAATTTTTACTATGCATACACACCAATTACACCTCCAATTATGCACATTAGTGATGTTTAAAAAAAAGTTAATTACTAAACAAATATAGAACAACATTCGTTTAATAGTTCTATATTTGTCTCGGATTGGTGAACAGGTAGAGCCAAGTAACATCTAAAAAAGATTTAAGATTTAGTTTTCATAAGTAGTAGTAGTTTAGGTACAAGAAAGGAGGGCTCCCGCTCTCCTTTCTTCTTTTTAGATAGTTTAGTTTCGGGCTTCGACATGCTCAGCAGTCGGTTCCTGTTCTACTTCCAAAAAATATTAAGCGCTGACTGAGCCTGTCGAAGACAATCAATAAACCATAAGATTTAACTATTAATACTCCATCCTCTAACTTGTCTTCGTTTATACCCTAAAATCCCATTTTTTACCGTAATTTTGTCGCCAATTATCCCTATGAAAAACATACGTAACTTCTGTATTATCGCACACATCGACCACGGCAAAAGCACCTTGGCCGATCGTTTGTTGCAAACCACCGGAACAATCGCTGACCGTGACATGCAAGCGCAAGCTCTTGATGATATGGATATCGAGCGTGAAAGAGGGATAACGATTAAAAGTCATGCCATTCAAATGAATTACAATTTTGAAGGTGAAGATTATGTGCTCAACCTCATTGACACACCCGGACATGTAGATTTTTCATACGAAGTTTCTCGTTCAATTGCAGCCTGTGAAGGTGCACTTTTGATTGTAGATGCTTCCCAGGGAATCGAAGCGCAAACTATTTCAAACTTATACTTGGCATTGGAACATGATTTAGTCATTATTCCAATCCTGAACAAAATGGATTTACCCGGAGCGATGCCGGAAGAGGTTTCAGATCAAATTATCGACCTCATTATGTGTGAGCCAGATGATATTATTCCGGCTTCAGGTAAAACAGGACTTGGCGTAAACGACATTTTGAAAGCAGTTATCAATCGTATTCCTGCTCCATCTGGTGACGAATCTGCACCACTTCAAGCCATGATTTTCGATTCTGTTTTTAATCCATTTAGAGGAATTATCGCGTATTATCGAGTAAGAAATGGAACAGTTAAGAAAGGTCAGAAAATTAAATTTTTCAATACTGGAAAAAGCTATAACGCCGATGAAGTTGGTATCTTAAAAATGACCCTTTCTCCAAAAAACGAAGTAAAAGCAGGCGATGTTGGATACATCATTTCTGGAATTAAAGCTTCGAAAGAAGTAAAAGTGGGTGATACAATCACCGGTTTCGAAAATCCTTGTTTAGAAGCAATCAAGGGATTTGAGGATGTTAAACCGATGGTCTTTGCTGGAATTTATCCCGTAGACACTGAAGATTACGAAGAGCTTCGTTATTCAATGGAAAAATTGCAATTGAATGATTCATCCTTAGTGTTCGAACCAGAATCTTCAGCTGCACTTGGTTTTGGATTCCGATGTGGATTCTTGGGAATGTTGCACATGGAAATCATACAAGAAAGATTGGAACGTGAGTTCAATATGACAGTGATTACCACAGTTCCCAACGTTTCCTACAATGCATACATGCGAAGTAATCCAGATGAAGCAAATATTGTAAACAATCCTTCTGATTTACCGGACCCATCAGGTATGGAAAGAATTGACGAACCTTACATAAAAGCTCAGGTCATTACTAAATCTGAATATGTGGGTCAAATTATGACCTTATGTATTGAGAAACGTGGTGAATTGAAGAATCAAGTTTACCTGACACAAGATAGAGTTGAAATTACTTTTGAAATGCCTTTGGCTGAAATTGTATTTGATTTTTATGATCGGCTGAAAACGGTTTCACGGGGTTATGCCTCTTTTGATTATCATCCAATTGGCTATAAAACGTCTGACTTGATAAAGATGGATTTACTTCTGAACACTGAACAAGTGGATGCTTTATCCGCATTAGTTCACCGAAGCAACGCATTTGATTTAGGGAAACGTATATGCTTGAAGTTGAAGGAGTTGATTCCAAGACAACAATTTGAAATCCCAATTCAAGCTGCTATTGGCGCAAAGATAATTGCTCGAGAAACGATCAAAGCATTGCGGAAAGATGTAACTGCTAAATGTTATGGGGGAGATATTTCACGTAAACGAAAACTTCTTGAAAAACAAAAAGCGGGTAAGAAACGAATGCGTCAAATTGGTCGTGTGGAAGTCCCGCAAGAAGCGTTCTTAGCCGTTTTGAAACTGAACGACTAAATTACTTTTTTCAATTTTGTATCTTTGGAACAGAATTTGTTTCCAATACCCTAAATACTAGGTAATGAAAAAATTATACACTCTATTATCTGCGGTAGCCATTTTATTTGCCGTAAGCGCATGTAATAAAAAGGGCTGTTCAGATCCCACGGCTGACAATTACGTGAAAAACGTTAAAAAAGCACGCGACAACAAATGCCAATATAATGGTGAGGGTATTTGTGGAGTTGGAATTAAATTCTGCTTTGAAATCAACGGCGTGAAACGCACATATGGTTCAGCTAATTTTTTTGATGGCGCGCCAGGTACGAATGTTAAACGGATTATTTGGACGAACGGAAGTTTGCAAAGCAGTCCGAATTATGAGGATATCATTATTGAAATTTTCGGCAACAAAGAAGGTAGTTCGTATTCTCTTTCGAATACAGGAAATGACAAAACCTTTAAAGCTGAATTTTATAGCGGACAAACTGGATTGGCCCTTGCGGCAACAAGCGGAAGTCTTACAATTAAGAAGGACAATAGTACAGATGGTTTAATCGTTACTTTTAGTTTCGAAACTCAAAACGGGATAGAGATTAAGGATGGCAATGTCTATAAACTAAAATAGTTTAATCTTCATCTTCGTCGTCACCAGATTCATTATCAATTTCATCTAAATCTTCGTCGTCATTATCATCGTCATCGATGGTGAGGGCTTTCGTTTTGTGGAATTTAACCAAATAAATCATTTCATCCGTTTCCCAAACTAAGGTTCGGAATTCTTCACCACTGGGCATTTTAAGTTCAGTCATTTTACTCGTATACCCTTCCGGGAAAGACTTGTTTAATGCTTTTCGATGCTCTGGTGTGAGCTTTTCATAACTGATAAGAGTACGTTTTTTCGTATCCATTTTACACTATATTTCCAATTTAACAATCCGATGAATCGGCACAACCATATTCTTTTTTAAAACGATTTCATGATCGGTTAAGCCCCAAATTGTGGTCTCAACATATTTATCACCCGAATCATCTGTAAAGTACATTCTTACCTTTTGATCTTCCAAGTTTCCCAAGGCTATTGCTCTTTTCAGCATCGTATTAAAAGCCTTTATTTCACTTCCTTCGTGAGTACCTCAAGCTCTGGGAAATGAAAACTTGCACCCTCTTCTTTTTCTAACAACTGGAATCCTTCGAGAACCATGACGTTTCAATTAGGTGACTAAAATAATCCATAAGTGCATTCAGAAATCATTTTACAAGAAAAATTTTGAATGATTTTCTTCATGCAAAACAATCATAAAAAACAAAAAAGGGAAACCGAAGCTTCCCTTTTTAATAATTTTCTGTTTCAATCTATAGTTTACTCGTCAATGGATTCTTTAAATTTTCCCATTCCACCAAGTGCATTTTGATTGTTCCCACCGGAATTTTTGCCTTAACTAAAATTGGAATTTTATTATCATCTGCAGTCACCCAGAAGCTAACATCTTCTTCGCTTTTGAAGTAACGCCCTGTTTGAACAACGGGTACAAATTTATGTACTTTGAATTTTCCTTTACGGATACGAATCGTTTCATCTCCAACATATTTCACCTTCAAAGGCCAAACCTCATCATCCATGAAACATTGAAATGCAAAAACTTGTCCGATCTTCATATACTCCATTCTGATTGTTCTTGCATAATAGAATGAAGAAATCATATCTTGAACTCCCATGGGAATCTTGAACTCTTTACCTTCTCCATTATCTACCTTGTACTGATGGTGTTTGAATGTATAGTCTTGATTAATGATATATCCTCCTTCGTCTACACGACGCTTGAAATACCAAGGGAAAATACCTTGTTTGTCCAAATACGTTTCATAAATGTCATCTACTTTGAAAAAAGTATTGAATCCAGATAAAGTTTTTCCAGTTCCAATTGCTTGATACAAACTTCTACCATTTCCCTTTTTGGAAGTACTTTTCACTTCCATGACGGCTTCACCAGCATCCACGAAGCCATACGTTACACGGTAACGTAATTTTTCTCCTACCTCAAAAGAGGAATTGCCGCGCTCTGGATAATCCACTGAGGTACTGCTCAATAAAAATCCCAACCCTATGATTGCCGTGCATGTATATATCAACTTTTTCATAATGTTATTTTTGTTGTGTTCTGCACTTATAAATCAAATGCTGTGCCAAAATCAATAGTTTTATTCCTTCGAGTAAACCATTTCAACCAAGTCCAAGCTTCTGCCCAAAAATCTTTGACTCTTTTAATCTCTTTAAATCCTCTTTTCGCATAGAACCCATCTGTAAACTGGGCCGTTTTAAGGGAGATTTTTTCAACTTCCTTCTTGCCTTTTAGAATATCTAATCGATGATTCGTCATTTGTTTTCCTATTCCTTTGCCTTGAAATGTAGGATGAACGATGCCCCAGCTTAAGAAAGCCTCTTTCTTATCTGGAGAAAAATTCAGACCTGCAGAGCCTACAATCTTTTCGTCGATTGTATAGACATAATACATTTCAATATTGCTTTTCAGAAAGTCATAGAACTTTTGTTCTTCGTGCTGTGCGAAAAATTTAGGCGTGTTGAGACGAATTATCTCCATCACACTATCCACATCCTTTTCATTGTAATCGCGAATTTCAAGCATTTGTACTTTTTTCTTCAAATAAGATTCCTTGTTAACGGAATAAATGTTTCCAAAATTTCAATTCTTATACATATCTTGCCACTCAATTATACAATTAAATATATGAAGTTTTATCTGACCATTTTCCTATTCACTTTTTCTTTTACAAGTTTCGCCCAAGATTGGAAAACGATGATGTACGACCCTTCATACAATTTTTATGAAGTTTGTGCCGAAGCAGACCTCTATTTTGAAACAATCGACAAAGAGGCAAAAGGCTCAGGATGGAAGCCATATCAACGCTGGAGGAGTGAAAATGAATCGAAATTTGCTCCAAGCGGTGATAGAAGCACTGTTGATCCTGAATTTGCCATCACGGAATTTCGTCGATTTCTAAAAAACAACCCGAGTTCCAAAGCTATTTTTGGCGCCGGATGGAAAGAACTAGGCCCCTGGTCGATAGACAGCATTACAGGACATTACTCTGCAGGATTGGGGAGAATTGAGGACATGTTCATCGATCCAAATAATACCAATCGAATTTATCTCGGCTCACGAAGTGGGGGGTTCTGGCGGACATTAGACGGTGGTATAAATTGGATAGGAACAACGGATACCCTGTTTGCATCAGGTGTAAATGCGATTACCGCTAGGCCAACCAATACTGCAGATGTGCTTATTAATGTTCAAAATTCTAGTAATCAATACTCTCACGGCATTTATCGCTCAACTAACAGCGGAGATTCTTGGACAGAAACAAATTTTAATCCGACAAATACAGGAGAAGGCGGTTTGGGAACCTCCTTTCGTATTTATGACATCGAATATCATCCGACCATCCCAAATCTCGTTTTTGTAGGTACAAACAGAGGTCTTTATCGATCCAATGATGATTTGCAAACTTGGACGCAAATGTTCAACCCCGCTGAAATCTATCAATTTATTTTTCATCCAACGAATGCAAGTATCATGTATGCCTATGATTCTCGAAGTGCGAATGGAAACCGCAACAAAGTGTATATTTCGTCTGATGCCGGTTTGACCTGGAGTTTCACCAGTGATATAACGGCAAATAGTAATCAAACCGCATTGATTTCTGCAAGCGATGATTGCCCAGATTGTTTGTTTTTCCAATCCAGCAATGGGATCTGGAAATCGATAGATCAAGGTGCCAATTTTTCTTTTATCAGCAATCCAGGAGAAGGTCGAGGAGCTTATGTGGTCAGTGATACGGATACTTCAGTGATGGTTCTAGGTTCAATCGACCCGTTTACTTCTATAGATGGAGGACAAACATTTAATCAATCCGGATTTTGGTCACTTGGCAACGGTGCACATGGCGGAGGTTCTTTAAGTGATAATTTTTCGCAAACCGATGTGTACGTCCATGCCGATTTAAGAGCTGCAACATCTGTTAATGGTGTTCTTTACATTGCAACAGATGGATATTTAAGCAAAAGCATCGACGATGGAGCGACATGGCAAATCCTCAGTAATGGGACACCTATTCGAGAAAACTACACCTTGGGCATTAGCCAATCCAACCACTTTTGTTCGATGATTGGCTCGCAGGACAATGGCACGAGTATTTTGGGTGAAAACGGTTGGGTAGAGTTTTATGGAGCAGATGGAATGGAAGCGATAATTCACCCATTAAATCCAGATTGGATGATCGGAAGCTTTCAATATGGAGGTCGAAGAAGAACTTTTAATCGCGGCTTAACGCAGTCGGGTGTCACACCTAACAATCAATCTGGATCTGGCGAGGGAGATTGGGTTGCTCCTTTGGTTTACAATCCAAATAATCATATGGAAGTGTATCATTTCAGCGACGAAGTGTGGTTTTCGGAAGATTTTGGTGAGAACTGGGAAGAAAGAGGATCTCCCTTCAGTGGGGCAGTAATCCAGCGAATGGCCATTGCAGAAAGCAATCCAGACGTAATGATTCTTTCCCGGAATGGAAATGTGCAAAAATCAGATGATGGTGGCAACACTTTTTATAGTGTCGCGAGTGGGCTTCCCGGTGCATCACCCACCGATTTTGCCTTTGATCCAAAAAATGACAGTATAATATTCGTCGTGTATAACAAATATCAAAACGATGGAGAAAAGGTTTACAGGACCTATAATGGAGGCCAAACTTGGACGAATATAACCTACAATTTAGGAGATATGCCTATCCGTTCAGTAGTAATTGATCATTCATCCGATGCGAACATTTATCTAGGTGCAGAAATTGGGGTCTTTGTAATGCCCTCTTCAGCGAATACATGGAGCTTGTACAACCCCGGTTTTCCGAATGTGTCAGTTAGAGAAATGGAAATAAACTACGGTTCAAATACACTTCGAGCAGCAACCTGGGGAAGAGGAATGTGGGAATATACCTTGAAAGATCGCATTGATTTTCCTGCTATTATGACAACGGAAATTACCAATCCACCTACGTTTGACGAACCAAAAGAAGATGTCGATCAATACGTCACGTCTCGAATTTCGTATGCTGGAACTTTAAGCGATGCTTATGTTGAATGGTCGATAAACGCACCAGTTTTTGGAAACGTGATTGAAATGACCAATACTATAGACAGCACATGGGTTAGTAATTCTCCTTTGCCTGATTTTCCAGAAGGAACAAAAATGTATTTCAAAGTTTTCGCAGTAGGCGCAAATGGTGACACTTCAGAAACCTATAAATTCATGTACACTGTTCGTTACAATGTAGCAGCAAGTTTGGCAGATTTAACAAAAGAAAATGTCATTTTATTTCCAAACCCTAACTCTGGTCAATTTACCGTTGATTTAAATGAAAAAGAAGCGAATGTTTTCTTAAGTATTCTATCAATGGACGGGAAAAAAGTGTGGAAAAAGTACTACGAAAGCCAGAATATAATTGAAGTTGACGTAGAATTGAGAAAAGGAAACTATTTCGTTGTAGTTCAATCGAAAGGAACAAATGTAGTGAAGAAGATGGTGATTGAGTAAGTTTATTGTTTGACTCCAGTTAACTTCACTTCCACAAGGGTATTTGGTGTGTTCGGGCAATCGCTTTCATTATAGTTTAAATCAACATTTGTGCTGTTTATAAACCCTGCGGGAACCTCATAACATCGAACTAAACTTCCTGCAGTATTGACTTCAAACATTCGGATTGTGCCGTTATGCCATGCAATGTTTAACCCAATTGAGTCAGTCATCTCTATAGTTCCCGTGTAGCTAACTATTGTTGTATCATACGTCGGCGGACTCGATGGGATAATAACTACCTCTTGGTATTCGAAGTTATATGTACCAACATAACATTCTCTATAATCAGGTGTGCTTTTTTTGCACCCTAAAAAAACAAGTAAAGTAAGAAACGAAAACAAATAGACTCTTTTCATATTCGTAGTTTTTAATTACTACTAACTTAAAGAAAAAATCCTATCGACGGTTGAGACTACACCACAAAATTCACAATCTTACCTGGAACAATAATCACCTTTTTGGGTTCTTTCCCTTCCAAATATTGCTGCGTTTGATCCATTGCAAGAATTTCTTTTTGCATATCTGGAATAGACATTGATTTATCTAAAGTTACTTTGAAACGCATTTTCCCATTGAAAGAAACCGGGTAATCGAAAGTAGATTCTACCAGATAACTTTCATCAAATTTCGGGAAAGTCGTTTTTGAAACCGTTCCTGCAGGATTACCCAAAAGTGCCCAGAGTTCTTCAGCAATGTAAGGTGCAAATGGCGATATTAAGGCAACCAATGGCTCCAAAACTTCTTTGTGCTTGCATTTTTGTTCCGTCAATTCGTTGACACAAATCATGAAACTAGAGACACCCGTATTAAAAGAAAAGCGATCCAAATCTTCACCAATCTTTTTGATGGTTTTGTGCAAGGTTTTCATGCTTTCATTGCTCGGTGTTTCCGTTGAAACAGCAAATTTATTGTCTCCATCGTGGAACAAACGCCATAATTTACGCAAGAAATTACTCACCCCGCTAATGCCATGCGTGTCCCATGGTTTGTTTTGTTCGAGAGGTCCAAGGAACATTTCGTACATACGCAATACGTCTGCACCGAACTTTTCTACCAAGTCGTCTGGAGTTTGTACGTTATACTTTGATTTAGACATTTTTTCTACTTCATGTCCGCAGATGTAGGTTCCGTCTTCTTCTAAAATGAATACAGCATCTTTGAATTCTGGTCGCCATTTTTTGAAAGCTTCAATGTCAAGTTTGTTATTATCAACGAAAGATATGTCCGCGTGCATCGCATCCGTTTTATATTCTTTTCTCATCGATTGAGAAACGAACTTGTTCTCACCAGAAACTCTATAAACAAAACTACTCCGCCCCAAAATCATACCTTGGTTGATCATTTTCTGAAACGGTTCATCGAAAGGAATGTAATCCAAATCATTTAAGAATTTTGTCCAGAAACGGGCATACAACAGATGCCCCGTTGCATGTTCTGCCCCACCAATGTACAAATCCACATTATTCCAGTACTCCACTTTTTCCTTAGCAACGAATTCGTGTTCGTTTTTCGGATCCATATAGCGCAAGAAATACCACGAACTCCCAGCCCAACCAGGCATGGTATTGTACTCCATTCTTTCGCCTTGAAATACATTCCAATCGTCTTTTTCGGCTCTTGCCAAAGGCGGCTCACCTTCTTCGGTGGGTAAATATTTATCCACTTCTGGAAGAACAACAGGTAATTTGTCATCATCCAAAAGTTTCGGAATATCATTTTCGTAGTATACTGGGAACGGTTCCCCCCAATATCGTTGACGGGAGAAAATTGCATCGCGCAAACGGTAATTCGTTTTTCCTTTTCCGATTCCTAGCTCTTCGATCTTATAAATCGCCAATTTCATAGACGTTTTAATCGATAAGCCAGTCAGGAAATCAGAATTGGCTATCGTTCCTTCTTTTTCGGCGTAAGCTTCTTCCGAAATATCTATTCCTTCGAAAATATTGATAATCTCTATGCCGAAATGTTTGGCGAAATCCCAATCGCGTTGATCGCCACAAGGAACAGCCATTACGGCTCCAGTTCCGTATGAAGCCAAAACGTAATCACCTATCCAAATCTGCACCTTTTCACCAGAAAAAGGATGAATGGCATATGCGCCGGTGAATTGACCAGTAATGTTTTTCACATCTGATTGACGATCTCTTTCTGATTTCAGCGAGGCTTTTTTCTTATACGATTCGATTTGGTCTTTGTATTCAGCAGTGGTGATTTGGTCAACCAAAGGGTGTTCCGGCGCCAGTACTATAAAGGAAACGCCGAAAATGGTATCGGGACGAGTGGTGAAGACTTCAATACTGTGATCTTCGACTCCGCTCAGACCACTTTCTCCATCAACCGCTGACTGAGGGGAGGGGAGAATATCGGTTGAGTTGTCTAAAGCAATACTAAAACGTACCGAACAACCAACTGATTTTCCAATCCAGTTTCTTTGTATTTCCTTGATGGAATCCGTCCAATCAACCGTTTCTATACCGTCCAAAAGTCGCTGTGCATAAGCTTTTATTCGCATCGACCATTGTCGCATCAGTTTCTGCTCAACGGGATGACCGCCGCGTTCTGAAACACCATTTATGACCTCATCATTGGCCAAAACGGTTCCCAATGCAGGACACCAATTCACCCATGAATCAGCCAAATAAGCCATTCGGTATTCTTGTAAAATAGTTTCTTTTTGTAGATCGGAAAAGTTTTTCCAATCTGCCGAAGAAAAGGCGTCTTCGTAATCCGTACAGGCATTTATTCCTTCATTTCCATTTGTCTCGAAACTAGAAATTAAGGTTTCTATCCGCTCTGCTTTTTGCGTGTCATTGTTGAACCAAGCGTCAAATAATTGTTTGAAAATCCACTGGGTCCATTTATAATATTTGGGCGAAGAAGTGCGCACTTCTCTATCCCAGTCATAACAGAAACCCATTTTATCCAATTGCTCTCTATATCGAGCAATGTTTGTCTCCGTTGTAATGGCTGGATGTTGCCCCGTTTGTATTGCGTATTGTTCAGCTGGCAAACCAAATGAATCATATCCCATAGGATGTAAAACATTGAACCCTTGAAGCTTTTTATACCTAGAAAAAATATCTGAAGCAATATAGCCGAGTGGGTGTCCAACATGGAGACCTGCACCAGAAGGATAAGGAAACATATCCAAAACATAATATTTCGGTTTGCTTGCATCTTCTATAACTTGGTGCGTGTGATTCTCCGCCCAATGTTTTCGCCATTTTTCTTCGTTTTCAATAAAATTATACTCCATCCTTATTTTTCCTTCGCTGAATTAAGGTCACAAAGATAAGGTGTTTCCTGATACTCTATGGCACGCTCTAAAAAAGTCTTTCTTTAATCTTCAATTTATGGAGGTGTTTTCCAAAAACGTATTAAAAAGTGCACTTTTTTTGCTGACGATTTACACTCTCTTGTTACAATTTCTTTAGGGTACAGCAATCACATTTAATTAACCTAGATTATGTCGACCGATATGACAAAGTGGACGGCGGACACGTTGTGATGAAAGATAATTCTCAGGTTCCCCTTTCCCGATCTTAACGTGAACAGTTTTTTAATATTTAAGACTGTTAATCCGTAGATGGAAAATATTCGACCAAAACTCTATTTTGAATAATACGCTCCTAAAGTTTTTCACTTGATGTTACCTTCGGAGAAGGAAATAAGGAGAAAATTCTGGTTATTTCTTGTGTTCTTTTCTTTTTTATGATGTTTCTGCTTGGAGAGGCAGTTTCATTTTCTAGATTGATTTGAGAGCTTATAGTTCTTCATATCATTAAAAATGATTGGTCATCGAATGAAATAAGACGAATTCGCATGCGAATAACCAGAATTTATTTTTGCCAAAGGAAATTACACCTAAAAACTGCTACTTAGAAACTATTTAGGGGGGTTTCTCTTTTAGAAAGGTTATCAACTGATAACCTTTTTTTATGCTCGGTGAATTTTATAAAGTACAGGTCGACTTGGACTAGCATCATTCTCAATTGGTGCCACTTGAAGGTTCATTAAGTATTCTCCATCCAAACAATATGTTGGGACATATATGAATTCAGTTATTGTTTTCGAATGATTAGGGTTTTCTGGTACTTTCCAAAAGGCATGATGAAAGGCCAATTCGCCCCCATCTTGCTCTTTATCCACAGACGGTAAATCAATCAGTAAATGTTGAATACCTTTTTCCTCCATCAATTTTGCACATTCTACGTCAATAAAGGGTGGATTGCTGTGACTGTATCTCGCCTGTTTCTTCTCCCTATAATTTGGTAAGGTCCGGATAATCAGCGCTTCGACATTTTTAATGTTAAAAGATTCAAGGCTTTCAATTGTAATTATTTGATCGCCATTATCTCTTATTTCAGGACTTACAGAAATCAACTGAGCCCAGTAGAATAAAGGATGGGAAATCTGATTTACAGAGTGAACTTTTTTGGTAATATGACCCAAACCTTCCGTATGTGTAACGTGGGCATGCGGATTAAAATATATATTATTAAAGTTTACCGGAGCACCTTTTGCAACTGCACCTATAAAATTTTCCGTTTGCACTGGCGAAATCTTTGGATCATCGAGGTACCACGCATTCACTTGGTCGTTCCCCCCAAACGAAATCGAAATATCGATCCCCTCATTCGTATTAACAAAAGATCCAGACTCGTCTAAAATTAATTTCATTATACTTCCACTTTCTTCAAAAATACCATTTTTCATTTTAAGTAAACTTAAAAAAAACCTGAATTACTTACCATGGTATATATATTTTAATTACATTTGATAAAAAAAAAGAAAATATGAAAATCACAAAAATGTTATTGATGGCAGGAGCTGTAGTTGCCTTGTCTTCTTGTGGGGGAGATTCCGAAGTAATCGATCAAATGGAAGCAGTAGAATTAACCTTGTCTGCCGATACTGACAATTCTTCTATTGATTGGAAAGGAATACAAACAGAGGACTATTTCCATAAGGGAACAGTTAAGTTTCAAGAAGGTTCAGCTATGTTTATCGACGGGAACCTTGTTTCTGGCACGTTTAAAGTAGATATGAAATCGATATCTGTTTTGGATGAATTACCTGCTGAGAAAAAAACGATGTTACTTGGACATTTAAGCAGTGAAGACTTCTTTAATATCGCTGAAAACGCAAATATAACTGTATCATGCGGACCTTATATGGATGGAACGCTTCCTATTACGATGATAATTTCAGGTGTTGAGATTTCAAAAAGTATTCCTGCAAAAGTAACATATGCGGATGGAAAAGGAGGTATTACTGGGTCTTTTGAAATTGATTTCGCTGCGCTAAACGCAAAAGGATTCCAAACAAATCCAGAAAAGCCAGAGGATACACCTGTATCTTCTAAAGTGCAATTCGAATTGAATTTGTTACTGAAATAGTAGTAGATAATTTTATTCTGAAGGGCGATTCAAATTCCAGTAGCTATCGGAATCAGAACCGCCCTTTTTTTCTACTTTTGCGGCATGACTGACAAGAAGATTCTTTTATTTGATATGGGAGGTGTTTTGCTCAACATCAATTATCAACTGACGATAAATGCATTTGAAAAACTAGGCATAAAAAATTTCGACCAAATCTACTCTCAAGCTGATCAAAGTGGATTGTTTGATAAAATTGAAAAAGGGGAGATTTCTTCATTTGAATTCATCAATGGACTTCTTGATTACCTGCCAAAAACCTGTTCTGCAAATAACGTGGTACATGCTTGGAACGCTATGCTCCTTGATTTCCCTGTGGAACGGCTTACCTTCTTAGAGGATTTATCTAGAACATATACACTCTATTTATTGAGTAATACAAACGAAATCCACGTCGAAAAAGCGCTTCGCATATTGAAAGAAGTGACGGATAAACCCTTAGATCAATTTTTTACAAAGATTTTCTGGTCGCATGAATTAGGCGATAGAAAACCGCATGGTTCGGCTTTTCAAAAGGTCTTGGATGCTATTGAAGCCAAAGCTGAAGATGTGTTATTTGTAGACGATAGCCTTCAACATGTGGAGGGCGCTCTTTCGATTGGAATAGAAGCCGTTCATTTGCAAGGGGAGATTATGTCTCACCCCTCTTTTTCTTGACACAACTCCACCAATAATCCACCGCTTGATTTTGGGTGTAAGAATGCGATTAATTTGTTGTCTGCGCCATCCTTTGATGATTCGTGAATAAGCACAAAATCCAATTTCTTTAATCTTTTAATTTCCGCATCTATATCGTCCACGTCAAACGCTACGTGGTGAAAACCGGCACCTTTTTTAACTAAAAACTTTGCGATTGGTGAATCCTCATTTGTGGCTTCGAGCAGCTCAATCTTGGACTCACCCACTTTAAAAAAGGCCGTTTTAACGTATTCACTGAGTACGCTTTCCTCTTTATAGCATGGCACTCCCAAAAGGTCCTCATAGAGCTTAATTGATGCTCCCATTTCTGTTACTGCAATTCCCAAATGTTCAATCTTTCTTATCATATTACTCCTGTTTTCGACAAAAAAACCCTACCTCGATTTCCAAGATAGGGTTTTCTTAAATGTCTTTTATTCTAATTTTTAATGAATTTCTCATTCACATTGTCGTAATTGATATAGTACACCCCTTTCACAAGGTTCGTGCAATTTACCATACTTCCAACACCTTTCTTAACGATATTACCGTAGGCGTCATAAATTTCATAACGTGTTTCAACAGGCTTGTTTTCTACAAAGAATTCAATCTTATCTTTTACAATGGCTGGTTTCTTCGTTATTGGAGCAACTTTCGATCTAAATTTAGATTGAGTAGAACACCTTCCTTTTCCAGTATGGTCGAATTGAGAAACACGCACAATGTTGTCGCCTGAGTGTGGACTAATTTGAAATAAATAGCTATTCGTTCCAACTGTCCCTTTTCCTTCAACTTCACCAATAGCTACCCACTTATTCCATCTATATTGTTCAATTACAAAGGGCAATTTACCATCTTCCTTTGTAGTAGACCAACTCAATTGTCCGTCATTGGTAACATCCATTGTTAAAATCTTATACGTACTTTTTGGCAACAAAACCTCTGGATTCAATATTTTTGGTCGACATCCGTCATTGTGCTCAATAACTATAAATACTTTTTCTCCAATGGCAATATTAAATTGGGCAAAATCTATCCCAAAAGCTGCCAAACTTGTACCACCAGGTATTACATCTCCGTTAACTGTCACGTTGGTTGCACAAAAGCCAAAACCATCAGCGTCCATTGGATTCTGTATGTATAAATTCTTACCCTGATAGACGCCTTCAATAGAGATTGCGGCCATGCTTGAAAAAGCGAAGCTAATCAATGAAATAAAGAGTAAAATTACGTTCTTCATCATTCGTTTTTGTTCTTATTCGAAAAATGCTCCGTTAAGATGTCTGTACGAAAATAACGGCATTTTTCTTAATATCCAAGCAATATTCGTACCTATGCTCCAATCAGCACGTTAATACTTACGGATTGTAATAAATACTGCTCGGCAGAAAAACAAAAATAACTTGTCACTTGATAACCAGATAATTTTGTTATTCTTGTATATGCGTTAATTTCATCAATGAGTTGCAAAGCGATCCTATTTTCTCTTCTTTTATTATTACTTGCCTCTTGCGGAAATAACAAGAAACAAGCTCCTTTTTCTGGTGGCACTTTTAGTGTTTGCATGAATTCCAGTTACATCATGCGAGACCCTGCCAAGATAGTCGATTATGGCACTGCCCAAATTTTAGGACAAATTTATGAAGGTTTGGTTTCGTTTCATCCGAAAGATTTGAGTGTTCAACCACAACTAGCTAAAAAATTTGAAATTAAAAAAGGTGGATTATTATTCGAATTCACACTACGTGATAAGGTATTATTTCAAGATTTTGGCGCTAGTAAAAAAGATAGAGAATTAACTGTTGAAGATGTGGTGTTTAGCATCAAAAGGGCCTGTAGGCCTGACAAAATGGGTAATCCATCAGCTGCATACTCTCTCGTTTATGGAGACAAGCTAAAAGGAGCGGACGATTTTTTCCATGGAAAATCAAAAAGTATTTCTGGCATAACAATAAAAGGTAAGAGAGTTTCATTAGAATTGATTCGGCCTGATTTCAATTTTCTGGAAAAATTGAGTCAAACGTGCTGCGTTATTTTGTCAAAAAAATTGCATTCCGAAAAAGGAAATTTTATTGGAACTGGCCCTTTCATTTTACAATCCGAATTCGAATCACCACTCAACCTAAAGCTTATAAAAAATCCTGATTATTATCTCTACGATCAAAATGGTTGTGCTTTGCCCTATTTAGATACCTTAGAATTTATCATTCTCTCCAAAAAACTAGAGCAACTTGACATGTTTGAGCAAAAAAAGCTTGATGTGATTTTAGGTCTTCCCGCTAGTAGAATTAAGGAAATGATTGAAGGTCGAATTGAGGATTTTAATTCCCAACCACCTGTTTTTTACTTACATAACTCATCGATTCTAAGAACAGATTACTATTATTTCGACATGACTGACCCTCGATTCAAGGATCCTCGCGTGAGACAAGCCTTCAATTATGCTGTGGATAAGAATAGGATAGGACAGAATGTTTTACAAAATCAATATTACGAAGTGGGAGATTATGGAATTGTACCTCCATTAAAGCGCCTTTTCAGAGGATATGATTTTGAAGGAGTTAAGAAAAATGCGTATACCTACAATCCCGAAAAAGCAAAAACTTTACTCGCTCAAGCTGGTTTCCCAAATGGTGAAAATTTTGGAACAGTTACTTTACGTTTTAATATTGATGATGTGCACTCTGCTGTTGCTGATGAATTCGCTAAGCAGATTTGGACCAACCTGGGGATAAGAGTAAATATTGATGGCTCCGGTTACCAGCAGCTATCTAAAGACCATGTAACAGGAAATGGTGACATATTTCGAACGGCTTGGGTAGCGGATTATCCTAACCCTGAAACATTCTTACAAAATTTTGCCGGAAAGTTTGTCCCCGAAAATAAAAACATTCCGTCTTTGTTAAATAACGCTCGTTATATTAATCCGAAATATGATGAATACTGCGACAAAGCCATGAAATCCGTCAAGCTGAAAGAACGTCGAGCGTATTTTTCTAAGGCAGAAATAGAATTAATGAAGGACCCACCAATCATTCCTCTTTGGTATTCTGGGGAGTTATGTGTTACATACGCCAATGTGAGAAACTTCCATATCAATTCACTTAATCTTTTCGATTTCAGACGTGTCTATATAAAAGAATGGACAAAAGAGGAATACCAGAATTCGAAAACTAGGAAATCATAAAAAACATAATTACTATGAGCAAATTAATATTCTCCATCGCATTAGTTTTTTGTTTTCAAAGTATAATTGCCCAACCCAGTCAGAACGTTCGTGGGAAAGTTGTTGATGCAGAAACCAACTACCCGCTTGTAGGAGTGAAAATTGAAATCTTTACACAAGATTCTCTCAAAAAATATCGGGGACTGAGCGATGCCAATGGTGAGTTTAACATTTCTAATGTGCCGGTAGGAAAACATGAATTAAAGGCAACTTTGATGACTTTTGATTCGAAAACTCTAACCGTAGAAGTCAATTCAGGTAAAGAAACAATCGTAAACTTTGGACTTCAAGAAAGCTTCTTGGAACAAGAGGAGGTTATTATTACTGCGACCAAAAAAGGTGAAACAATCAATGAATTGGCCACCATTTCTGCTCGTCAATTTAGTGTAGAAGAAACCAATCGATATGCTGGTTCTCGTTCTGATCCTGCGCGAATGGCTTCCAATTTTGCAGGTGTTCAGGGTGCCGATGACTCCAGAAATGATATAATTATTCGCGGGAATTCTCCTTTGGGAGTTATTTATCGCGTGGAAGGTGTTGATATTCCCAATCCCAATCACTTCGCAGCAGCAGGAAGTTCGGGTGGCCCTGTTTCAGTTCTGAATAATAAAATTCTCGCTAATTCTGATTTTTTCATGTCAGCCTTTCCTGCGGAATACGGAAATAGTACAAGTGGAGTCTTTGATCTTAAATTACGCAATGGTAACAATCAAAATCATGAATTTACTGGCCAGTTTGGATTCTTGGGTACTGAGTTTTTAGCCGAAGGCCCTTTGAATAGAGAAAAGAGATCGAGCTATTTGGTCATGGGCAGATATTCTACATTGAGCTTGTTTCAAGCAATTGGAATTCAGATTGGAACGGATGCTGTGCCGGTTTATGGTGACGGTGCTTTTAAATTCAATTGGCGATTGAAAAATGGAGCTAGCTTATCTGCCTTTGCCATTGGAGGTAAAAGTCAAATTGCAATCAAAGTTTCTGAACAAACAGTAGTTACAGATGAACTCTATGGAGAAGGGGATCGTGATCAATATTTTGGAACGTCAATGCTATCGACTGGCTTGGTCTATAAAAAATCTATCAATACTAAAACGTTTTTAACCTCAACTTTGGCCTATAACGGTGATGAATCCCATTCCCATCATGATTACTTAATTCGGAGCACGTTTACAGATAATTCCTCTGGCGAAGACATAGAACGCATCAAAGTAGATTCGATTTTTCCATTGATGGGATATTATTACAAAACGAATAAACTTTCATATCAACTGAGTGTTACACATAAAAAAGGGAAGAGACAATTGGTTCAGTTCGGATTAAATTTTGATGCCATTCATGTGAATCAATTGGATTCAGTTTTGAACCAAGATTCTTTGAAAGCCGGAAACTATAGTGTATTTAATAATCGATGGGATTATTCGGGTTTGTCCTTCTTGGTGCAACCCTTCGTGCAGTGGAAATACCGAATCAATGAAAATATGGATTTCACAGCAGGTGCACATACACAATATTACTCGGGAAGTGAGAGTTTAAGTCCATTTGAGCCACGTTTAGGTTGGAAATGGAGAATGCGTAAAAACCAAGCTTTGAGCGCAGGAGCTGGCCTGCATAGTCAAATGCAACCATTATACACCTACACCTATCATCTTCAAGGTGCGCCTAATAATGAAGGACATAATAAAAATATGGATTTCACGAAGAGTATCCATGCAGGATTTGGATATGAAAAATCGTTCAGCAAAAGTTTAAATATTAAATCGGAAGTATATTACCAACATTTATATAATATTCCTATTGAAATTCACCCAAGCGCGTTTTCTATGGTGAATCTTGGTGGTGGGTTTCAAAGGTTTTTCCCGGATACGCTTGAGAATACTGGAACAGGATATAATTACGGTTTAGAGGTTACCGTTCAGAAGTTTTTTGATAAGAGCTTTTTCTTTTTGTTCTCTGGAACCTTATATGATTCGAAATATAAAGGAAGTGATGGTATCGAAAGAAATACGAGCTACAACGGAACTTTTGTTACGAACTTACTAGCAGGAAAAGAATTTAAAATCAATGATAAAAACACAATATCTGGCGGCTTAAAAATAACATATGCTGGTGGAAAAAGATATGGGTACGTCGATCTTGCGAAAACCCAGCAAGCAAATGAATTGATATATAGAGATTCCGCTTTTAACGAACGACAATTTCGCGAGTACTTCCGAATGGATGTAAAAGTGAATTGGAAGAAAAATGCAAAAAGAGTGACCCACGAAGTCGGATTGGATTTGGTGAACGTACTTGGAACTGTGAATATCTTATCCTTGGTATATGCGCCAGATCCATCAAATCCATCAGCCGAGCCAATAGCTGAAAAACCTCAACTAGGTTTCTTGCCAATTTTCTATTACAAGATTGATTTCAGAGGAAAGAAAAAAGAGTCAATTACCAATTAGGACAATCGTCGCATTTTCCTTTTGGCTTCAGATAAAATAGTCCGCCGATTAACACATTGTATTCGACATAACCCAAGGCTTGTCTTGCAGATGAAGATGCATCATTTGGACGTGTTCGCACTTTTACTTGATGAATGAAGCCAGTGTTTAATCCGCCTTGCAGATACAGATGTTTCCAAAATTCAAACCGAACACTAGATTGACCCGAAAAACCATATCCAGAAATGGAATATGTAGTCCGATCATACTGACCCAGAAAATTAAAATCGTTCACCGAAAGTATAGTGCCTGCGCTAACTCCTAGATTTCCGACAACACCAAAATTCTTGTTTCTCCGAGGAGAATACAACGGAAATGATCGTGTTAATTCAAAACGAATAAAATTCATTCCATTTGTATTTTCGTAATGAAATGTATTTTCATTTGTCGTAATTCTTTCTCCGTTATACGTGCCGCTCCAATTTGTAACGGTGTCGATTCCAGCATCAATTTGACCGGAAAGTGTAACTTGATTTCTATCTTTCCAAACATATTTAAAATGGTCATAACCTAAAGAGATCGCCCACTTGTCCTTATAATAATATCCCGCTCTAAGATTGAATTGCGGCACAGTTATATTTGTTGGATTTAAGTATTTTTCCAAACTAAGAGGTTCTGGGCGATCGATGGCCTTAGCACCGGATAGGGTCAAATCGTAACCTGGACCTACCACCCTTAAATTTGTTTTGGTGTAATGTGTTCTATTGTAACCCCACTGCACGAAAACTGTTCCTTTATTGGTAGATATTTTTCGTTGAGCATACATAGGGTATGACAATGAAATCAATAAAAATATTACTAAGTACTTCATTTCTAATTAGCGTTCTTGTATGAGGTTTGCAAACTCTGTTTCTGAAATTATTTTTTCTAGCTGATAATCTTGGGTTTTCTTTTTGTCATGCCATCGCACTAAACCATAACCTTTTGCATAATAATTAAGAATAGTCCCTTTCTTTTGGTCAATTGCATCATCATTGGGACCATACATCGTTGCTGTAAAATCGTCACTAAAAACTATAGCTTCCAATTTTTCATCCATTACTTTCTGCATTTTTGGTTTATTCACCAAAACTCGTCTCGATTTTTCGAGGAGAATAAATGTAGAATCGGGTCCGGGAAACTTAGATAAAAACTCGCCTTTACCTCCTTTACTCATCGGAAAGTATTTGTGTTTCCCAAGCTCTCCTTTTTGATTTACTCGATTGCCATCTACCACCATGTGATCCATTAAATATAGACTATCAATGTTGTAATTAAAGGCTTCAATCAACCTTCCATCTGCGGCATACAGTTCAGTAACCATATGTTTTCCAAATGAATCGTCGATACGAAATATTCGCATAAATCGTTCATCTAAACCACTTGCCTTATCTCGAAAAACATACACTTTTGGCTCATCGTCGAAAGGATGAAAATAAATCGCAAGAGGATTTGCGCTTTTGGTAGCTTCTTTACAACCAAAAAAACCGATCAATAGGAATAGAATTACCGCTAGTTTCATGACATTTTCAAGAAATTAATTTCACTTTCGCTCAAATGTCGGAAATTTCCCCGAGGCAAATCTTTTTTAGACAATCCAGCGTATTGCACACGGTCTGCACGGTGAACTTTGTAACCTAGACTCTCCAATGCTCGACGAGCTACACTATTTTTTCCGGAAGTAAGTTCAATTCCTAATTCTCTTGCGTTACCTTTTACGTATTCTATTTTATCAAAAAATGTTCGCCCATCTTCTAAATCAATTCCGCCAATCATTTTCTCAGTATCTTCTTTGGACATAGGTTTATCAATTTCAATATGATACATTTTCTTTGCTTTGTATTGAGGGTGAATTAACTTTTTCATCATGTCGCCATCGTTGGTAAAAAAGAACAAACCTGTCGCTTCTTTTTCCATTCGTCCTACTGGATACAATTGTTCTTTACATGCTTTTTTCACCAAGCTCATCACTGTTTTTCTTCCAAGTGCATCATCAAACGCAGTGATAAATCCTTTTGGCTTGTTCAATAAAACATACCGTTTTGTCGCTGGGCTAACTGATTCGTCACCATACTTAACAATATCCGTCAACTTAACGCGGTAACCCATTTCAGTTACAATCTCTCCGTTTACCGAAACTATTCCATTGGCAATAAAAACATCTGCTTCTCTTCTCGAACAAACGCCTGCATTTGATAAATATTTATTCAAGCGAATAGAATCATCGCTAAACTTCGGCATTGGGTCGCCTTTTTTTACTTTTTGCTTATAATCAATATACTTTCGTTTGTCACGATCCGTTACATTTTTCTTATTAGGATGTTCGTTTTTGCTTGTTGGTGCACTACCACCTGATTTAGGTTTAGAACCTGGTTTAGAACCTGCTGATGCCGTTCTTGTGGTAGCTTTGGACGTTCCTCTAGACGTTCTTGTTGTTTTGCCAGCGCTGCCGGGCTTACCGGAGTTTCCTCCTCTTCCTTTGTTCATCTCGAATTTTTTAGGGTGCAAAGATAAGATGGAAATTTGAATTGTGGAAATGTTTTGGTGGATAGAATAGAATAGAATAGAGAGCAGAGAAGATAGTGTTATAAATTTGTAACGAAACTCGACTTATATATTCTCTTTTCTCTAAAGAAACGGTGTGAAAGCATCCGGAATATATTCCAAATCTGTTCGGTAGGTATTGTGTACGATGGAAACTATATCAAACTGAGTCTCTAATTCTATTTCGTTCTCTTTCAAATAGAAGTCCGCTACTTTGACTATTTGTTTTTGCTTTACCCGCGTCACTGCACGCCATGGTTCACCAATTTCGGCGGTTTGTCTGGTTTTCACTTCGGTAACATGAATCTTGTCTTCGAATTCTGTTATGATATCTACTTCCAAATGACGCATACGGAAATTTCGCGCACGGATTTTATGTCCCTTTTTTTGAAGGAAAAGTGTGGCCATGTTTTCGCCTAAAATGCCTAGTTCTTGATTGGTCATACCTATCAAATTACGAATTATTTAATTAGAAATTACGAATATTGGTTCCCCAATTCGTAATTCAATAATTCGTAATTTAGAATTGATTAAACTTCTCCTAGAAGTTCGAGAGTTTCTTTTGATGCAGCTTGTTCCGCTATTTTTTTTGAGCTCCCCGTTCCTAAACCAAAATTCTTCTCATTGATTTTGGCCATCATCGTATATTTCCAAAAGCCCCCCGCGTTCTCTTCTTCCATCATTTCAAATTCGAGTTGATGACGGTTTTTCTGGCACCAAATAAAAAGTTTGGATTTGAAATCGATTTCTTCTTCAAGGATCTTATTGACGTCGGCGTACTTCTTGAGAATATGATTTTCGATGCACCCTTTTGCTGCTAAGAATCCTCCATCAATAAAAATAGCCCCCATTAAAGCTTCAAAGGCATTGCCTTCTATGGTACTCATGTTGATTGTTCTGCCTTTCTGGTACCCGAGTACATTTCGTATTTTCATTTTTTCAGCGATAGCCGAAATACTTTTCCGAGAAACAAATTTCGATTTAACCTTGGTCAAATATCCTTCGTCTTCTTTGGGAAATAATCGAAACAAATATTCTGCAATAACCGCATCCAGAACGGCATCTCCCAAAAACTCAAGCCGCTCATTTGACACAAGCGTCTCATCCGCATACAATAAAGACTTGTGGGTTAATGCGTGGGCAAAAAAGAGAATGTTTTTTGGGCGATAACCAAATTTAGAGCGCATGAACTTGTCAATCTCCTTCTCGGCATCTGATTTGCTTAAACTCGAAAATTTCGATAATATTCCCACACCAATTTATCCAACAAACTTCTTGACAATAACGCTCGTATTATGTCCTCCAAAACCAAAGGTATTTGAAATTGCCACATTAACGGTACGCTTTTCCGCTTTACCAAAAGTAAAGTTTAATTTATTGTCTAAGGCTGGATCATCGGTAAAATGATTGATGGTAGGTGGTACGATATCATTTTTCACCGCCATGATACATGCAATTGCTTCAATCGCTCCTGCTGCACCTAACAAATGTCCAGTCATGGACTTTGTAGAACTAATGTTGATTTTGTAAGCATGTTCTCCAAACACTTGCTGGATTGCTTTTACTTCGGCAACATCACCTAGTGGAGTTGAAGTTCCGTGAACATTGACGTAATCGATGTCCGTAGCAGGAATTTCAGCATCCTCTAAAGCGCGTAACATTACGTTTCGAGCACCAATACCTTCGGGATGAGGAGCCGTCATGTGATATGCATCACCCGACATTCCACCACCAATTACTTCGGCATAGATTTTCGCTCCACGTTTCATTGCATGCTCATATTCTTCAAGAATCAAGGCGCCTGCCCCTTCTCCCAAAACAAATCCATCACGATCTAAGTCGAATGGACGCGATGCTGTTTCTGGATCATCATTTCTAGTTGAAAGTGCCTTCAAAGCGTTGAATCCTCCCATTCCCATTTCATTCACTGCTGCTTCAGAACCTCCAGTAACAATTGCATGAGCCTTTCCTAATCGGATAAGGTTGAATGAATCGATAATAGCATTGGTTGATGATGCACACGCTGAAACGGTAACATAATTTGGTCCACGAAGTCCATATTTAATTGAAATATGTCCTGCCGCAATATCCGAAATCATTTTAGGGATAAAGAAAGGATTGAAACGAGGTGTTCCATCTCCTTCGAAGAAATTTTGAGATTCATCTTGGAAAGTTTTTAATCCTCCTATACCTGATCCCCAAATGACTCCAATAAAATCTAAATCTGGATTACTATCCATAAGACCAGAGTCCGCCATAGCTTCAGAAGCTGAAACCATGGCGTACTGTGAAAATTGGTCTAATTTCCTTGCTTCCTTTCGGTCCATAAAATCTTCAACATTGAAGTTTTTTACTTCGCAAGCAAACTGTGTTTTGAACAATGAAGCATCAAATTGTTGAATTTTTGAGGCTCCTGGTTTACCATTGATTAGACCTTCCCAATATTCGGGAAGTGTGTTTCCAATGGGCGTTAGTGCGCCAAGACCTGTTACAACAACTCGTTTAAGCTCCATATAATTATAAGATTAACTTTCGTTTCTTAGTTTGAGTGCTCTTCGATATACGATACAGCAGCACCCACTGTTTGGATGTTCTCCGCTTGGTCATCTGGAATAGCGATATTGAATTCTTTTTCGAATTCCATAATCAATTCCACTGTGTCTAGAGAGTCAGCCCCTAGGTCGTTTGTGAAGCTCGCTTCTTGTGTTACTTCGCTTTCTTCAACTCCCAATTTATCTACGATAATTGCTACTACTCTTGTTTTAATGTCAGACATTGTTTTTGTTTTAAAATTAATTCAGCCTGCAAAGAAAAAAACTTATCCCTAAAAAACAAAATAAATAACTTTATTTACTCAACTGTTTTTCAACTATAAATGGTTCATTCCCCTTTAGCACATCGAATATACTCATTAATTTCCTCTTGTGTTCAAATTACTTTATACCTTTGCCACATGATTAAAAAACGGATCGCTATTTTTGCCTCAGGCTCAGGAAGTAACGCTTTAAATCTAATCAATTTTTTTGCAAATCACCCTGCTGTCGAAGTGGGAATTGTGTTGAGCAATAAAAAAGATGCTCCTGTAGTGAATTCATGCGAAGAATTGGGACTGGATGTTTTCGCCTTGAACAACGAAGAAGTCAGTGAAGGTCGACGTTTGGTGAGTATCTGTCAGAATCAAGGAATTGATTTTGTTGTTCTTGCTGGTTATCTCAGAAAAATTCCAAACGAATTAATTGACGAATATCCGCAACAAATAATCAACAATCACCCTTCTTTGTTGCCTAAATTTGGGGGTGCTGGAATGCACGGAGCTCATGTACATGAAATGGTTGTTTCAATGGGTGAAATCGAATCTGGAATTAGCATACATTTGGTCAATTCGTATTATGATAAAGGACAAATGATTGCGCAATTTTACACACCCATTTCACCCGAGGATAGTGCAAAAAAAGTGGAGGAAAAAGTTCGTAAATTAGAAATTCAATATTTCCCTTTAGTTGTTGAACAGTTCATATTAGGGGCTAAATAATGGAGTTTTTTACTGACTTTTCTTGGCAACAAATTTTTAAGGCATCGATGGTGTTGTTTGCCGTAATTGATATTCTTGGGTCCATTCCCATTATATTAAAGCTCAAACAGACCTCTGGTGATTTACACGAGATGAGAGCTAGTTTAGTTTCTCTCGGCATCATGATTGGTTTTCTAATTCTTGGAGAAAATATTCTAGCGCTCTTTGGGGTTGACATAGGTAGTTTTGCGGTTGCAGGTTCTATTATTCTTTTCGCAATGGCTTTGGAAATGATTTTAGGTGTTCAACTTTTTAGAGATTCACCTACTGGAAAAACAGCTAGTATTGTTCCTTTGGCTTTTCCTATAATCGCTGGTGCTGGAACGATGACTGCAATTATATCTCTTCGCGCAGAGTACCATAGTATAAATATTGTTATCGCTATTTTGATTAATGTAATCGTAGTTTATTTGGTTTTACGAAGCACTAAGGCAATTGAAAGACTTCTCGGAGAAGGCGGTATTGCAATACTTAAAAAGGTCTTTGGGATAATTCTATTGGCAATTGCTGTGAAGCTATTTACTTCGAATATTCCAGGTTTATTTAATGGGGTTTGAACTAAAATCTCGTAATCATTAATTTAACAAGTATTGAAATCTTTTATTTCCACCTTATTCGAAACAGTTATTTAGGATCAAAGCTGGTTCCAGTTGAACTTCCTTCAATGATTTGTAACCCATTCTTGTATCGTCTTTCGATTACGACTTTACCTTTCTTGTCATAGGCTCTAAAATAACCGTCTCGCAAGCCATTTTTGTAATCCAATTCAGAAACTAAATCGCCCCGGCGTGTATTTTGCTTTTGAACACCGTGTAATACACCATCCTTAAAATTAGAAATAACCGCTGGGATTTTCCCGCCAGGATGAAAAGAGTTCCATTCACCATCTTTTTCACCTTTATTATATTGACCAGTTTCCAATAGCTTGAAATCTTTATCGGAATATGCGATATACTTCCCATGTCGCTCACTGTCCGTCCGTTCAAAATCTTTCAGGATGCTGTAATCCATTTTCGATTTTGTCGTAATAACTTTGTAGGTAATGGTTTCTTTAGGCCGTCCGTTGTCGAAAAATGAGGTCCACTCACCTGATCTATTATTTTCTTTGTATTCGCCTTTCAAGCTTGGTATTCCAGATTTGTGGTAAGATTCCCATGCTCCGTTCAATAGACCTTTTGAGAAAAAGGAAAGGTTTTTAAGTTTGCCATTTTCCCAATAATTTTTCCATTCACCTTCCTCTTTTCCTTTAGAATATTTCCCCGTCATGAGCAAAGTGCCGTTTTCATACCATGTTTTCCAATCTCCATCCTTTAAGTCATCAACGAATGAACCTTCTTTGAACTTGCTCCCATCTTTATAGAAATACGACCAAAACCCATGTTTCAATCCTTTTTTAAATTCGGCATTATATGAAATTTGTTCGCTGGGATAATAAAACCCCCAATTACCATCCTGAAGGTCTTCTATGAAATATCCTTCTTGATCTTTTTTTCCTTTATTAGTGTACCATACCCACTTGCCCGTTTTCTTCCCTTCTGCATAATTTCCTGCAACGTTGAGCTGACCATTATCATAAAAATATTGGTAGGCACCGTCGAGTTTTCCACTTTTGTAATGACTTATTTTTTCAATGTCGCCCGTGTAATATGAATATTTCCATTCACCTTTCTTTTCGCCTTCTTTGAATTCCCCTGTCAAGGTTGAGTATCCATAAATAGAATACTCTGCAAATTTACCGTCCTTTAAACCGTTTTTATACCCATACTCTTCTTTTAGACTTCCTGTATTGTAAAAAGTCGATAGTGTTCCGTTTCCGTCTTTTACAGCTTGGGTATGCAGCGAATCGGGCAAATAAAACTCTTGCATCAAATTGACTCCAGCCTCAACAATTTCTAAAGATTTCAGCTGACCGTTTATATAATAATGCTGCCATTTCCCGACTGGAGAACCCATTTTATAATATCCTTCAATGGCTGGTTTTCCCGTTTCGTTCCATTCTCGGTAAATTGAATCTTGACGATCATATTTAAAATAACCTTCTCGACGGATTTTTTTATTTGGATAAAAAAGTAAAACTTGACCGTACAACATATCACGGTAATAATTTCTTACCTCTTCAAGTTCGCCGTATCGATCAAAATACTTCCATTTTCCATGTTTTTCAGTGGTTTCTCCAAGATTATCTTTGTAATAATGACCAGAAGCTTGGGGTTGCGACTTATTGAAATCATAGTAGGTATTCACGATTTTAGTGAAATTCTCTTTATCAATCTCCTGAGCAAATGCTGTAGAAACTATAATTGAAAAAACTGTGGTAAAAAGGACTGTATATATTAACTTCATTGTATTACTTATCATAAAATTGAAAACGTAAATTAGGCAAAGTGGTTACATAGGGACATTCCAACCTCTCCATCCTTGGATAAATAAGAATATCCCAAAACCGACAAAAACAATACCAATTAATCGGTTTAAACCTTTCATTACGGCATTTGTAACCAAAGGTCGTAGTTTTTTCGCGCCAAATATTTTCAATAAATCGATACCGAAAAACGTAATTAAAATCACACTTAAAAAAGTAAAGAGAGGGGTGGTATTCATTCCCTCTGCTTTTTCAGCTAAGGTCATAACGGAAAACCAATAGAAGATTACCAAAGGATTCACAAAGTTCAACAAGAATCCTTTTAATGCGAGCATCTTATAATCGTTCGCTTCTTTTACCAAATTTCCTTGTGCATCTTTTTTTATTCCCTTCGATTTTTTGAAAAAACTCGCTACTCCATAAGCAATAAAAAGTGTTCCGCCGATTATTTTCACAAAATGCTGGTCACTTCCCTCAGCCAAACTTTGAACTTCGGAATAAAAAATATACGCTATTAAGATGTATAGGCAATCGCTAATTAAAACACCTAAGTCGAATGCTATGGCCGCTCTAATTCCTTTTTTTATACTCGTTTCTAACAAGAGAAAAAAGACTGGCCCTATCATTATACTAAGAATGAAACCGGTTACTATCGCTTTAAATATTAGTTGAATCAAATGTATGCTTTTTACAAATATAGAACTTGACCTTCAAGTTAGTTATTTCTGTAGGATTAGATGCGAACAAATTGGTGTGAACATTCCAATTAAAAGCGATAGTTGTAAAAAAATCAAAATCGCTGGTATTCACCTGTCCCTTTTTGACATCAATTGTTTACATTTGTGCTCGAAAAATGGCCGTAATGGCTTTTATAACTCAAAAAAATGAAAACCGAAGTAGGAAATCAAAAATTAGAAGCTCTCATTAAGAAGGTGGACAAATCAGGTGTTGCAACCAAAGGGTTAGTGGATGATTTAAAAGCTTTACGTGCAGTTGCAAAGGAAGAAGAGGATCCATTGGTTACGAAAGTATTGCGATTGATGTATGAATTCATTATGGAAAATCAATCTTTCGCAGTGGAAGGGCAGTATGACGAAGACGAAGAAGGGAACGAATATCCTTTGGAAGTTGAGGACGATGAAAATCTTTCTTATTTGTTGAATCTATTGCTTCGAGCAGATCATAAAATCAATAGAGAAGAAATAAAAGACTACAGAACATCCTTAAAAAGAGCACTTTATTAATTTTTTTTCAATTAGAGCCAACCCTCTGATTTTTTCTTCGTCATATAGATAAGGTTTTATTTAAGCAGAATCCTGTCTTGCATCACTTCCTCTTAGATGCAAGACAGGATTTTTTAGTTACAGGGGTCGGGCTTCGACTCCGCTCAGCGCTCGGAACCCATATTTCTGATAAAATTCTTAGTTGACTGAGCCTGTCGAAGGCAACGATTCATGATGTCAACGACAATAAAGGTCAAACTCCTTTACCCGCAATAGTCGCAATACGTGATATAAAGGTCTCTTGGGTTGTGTTCGAAAGGAACATTCGAGTACATTTCTTCCAAAATTTGGGTCAAAACGTTCGGTAATTCATCCACAAAATCTTCCATGGACATATCTCCCGTGAAAATGGAAAGTGGCGCCTCTGGGTAATGTACGAAGGAAATGATGCTGACCTCATCAGGAAGATATCCAAAACTTTGCTTGAACAAATAAGCGTAAATCCACAACTGAAGAAAGTAAGGTTTGTTGTTGGTCGCAATTAATTTGAACAAATATCCATCTTCGGCAACTTTCGTCTTTTTCGAATTCAAGTCTTCTTGTTTGACTTTTCCGCTTTTGTAATCGAGGATTCGAATTTTATCTCCGAACCCATCCATTCTGTCCACGAATCCTTTTAGGTTAATGATTTTTTCGTTTCCGTGAATATTTAATTTAATTGTTGACTCCAATCGACGCTCCAAAGAATGAATCATCAATGGCTTGTTTTTGTTCATCAACCACTCTTTCTCTTTGTTCAAGAATTTTTTAGTCAATGACAAGGCCATTTCATAACTCAAATAATTCTTACCAATCATGAAAGAGTTCTCGTCGTTATCGTAATGTTCTTTAAATCCTGTTTTTATAAGTTTTTCATACCCCCCCAACATTCTTTCAATGTCTAACGGTAAGAGCATTTTGGGACTATCCTTCGGTTCGCCTTTTGAATTAAATTGAGCAAATGGTTCATACAATTCTTCCAATACGTTGTGGATGATGGTGCCCAAAGTACTGTTGTTCATTTCTTCTTCTACCTCATCCTCTTCGCCATATTCGAGAATATAGCGGTAGTAAAAATCGAGCGGACAGGTCAAATATTTATTCAAAGCACTTGCTGAAACTGAACTAGCTAAAATTCGATCCAATTTTTCAAGAATGTCAGATGTCTTTTCAACTTTGTCCAATTGCATCTTGACTGGCGAAGCCTGCAAGGTGTAAATTTTCTTCTCCAATTTCACATTCTTGGCCAAACGACTCCACTCCAATTCCAATTGTTGAATGTAACGGCTTGGCTCGGCATTCTGTTCATCACTTGCATTCGAAAACGTGATGGTTAAATGCTCCGCTTTGTGCAACAATCTGTAAAAGTGATGGGCAAAAAGTCCTTGTTTGTCCCTTGTAGTCGGCATTCCAAAACCAACACGCAAGTCCATTGGAATTAAGGTCTGTATAGGATTGTTAGGCGGCATGCTTCCTTCATTCAAGCCCAGACAAATAATATTTTTGAAATCGAGCAAACGCGTTTCCAACAAGCCCATCATCTGAAGACCATCAGTCGGTGTTCCTTCATAAGCAATGCGATGTTTACCCCAATGTTGCTGAAAAAGTTGTTTGAAAATTCGAAGACCTATTTCTGGAAGACCCTCTTTTACAGTGTTCTGAAAGGCACGAACTGCTTTTTCGAAACTCTTAACTATCGCCTTTTCGAATTCATTTTCTTCCTTAAAATTTCCGAAAATTAAACGGTTCAAGGTGTGTATTATTTGCAATCCTTTTTGGTAATCATTTTCCCAAGGAGTTGAGATCAACTCTAAAATTTGTTCGAGAATTGGGTGATTCAATTTCAAATTTTTCGGCGAAAGAAAAATACGGTTCTTATTGATTACTCGTTGTTCTATTTCCCTTTGAACTTTGGATACGGCGTCATTCACAAACAACTGATAAAAAGGATGTTGCCAAAGTTTGAACAAGTCTTTGTGGTATAAACTTTTGGTTTTAAACCGTTGAAAGTTTTCTTGAATGGAGAATAACAAATCGACCCAAAGTTTGACGGAAGTATCGCGCAATTGTAGCCCCATTGTGATATTCGCCTTTTGAATATTCTGAGGCAAATTTTTCATCATAGGCCCGGCTAAAGTTTCATCCGCTAATAAAAGGAGTGTTTCGTTCAATTCTGTTGGGCTCAATTTCGAGAGTATGGTCGAAGCCGTATTAACTTGAGCAATCGTTTGTGCGCATTCAATAATATCGACTGATTTCTCCTTGAACATCATATCCTTCTCCATGAAATTTTCAGGCTTCTTTTCTAGAAATTCATTCAGTTTTCTTTGAAAATGTCCCGCTTCATGATGTTTCGCGTTGTAATAGAATTCGTCTACATTTTGCAGAACATGACCTCGCCCTTTCGCATACAGCTTTCGAATTATGGTCATTTCAGATAATGAAAGCGCATTGAACCCAGCGAAAATAAATTGTCGCTCATCCTTTTCCGGTGTAACTATCTCAATTTTTTCTGCAATCTCGCGAAAAGCCATACCTGAAAACGCCCAATTTTTAACCGCCAGACGATCTTTTAAACCGTTGTAATACTTCGGTAATAATTCCCAAAAGGCCAAAAATTTCTGTTGTTGCTCGGTCAACTCTTCGCTATTGAAGCTCCAATTTTCAACGTCCTTGACATCTTTGAGATTTTTAAAAAGCTGTTTCGGGTCGACCAAATACTTGTCAATTTCTTCAAAATCACTCAACAAAGTACTACCCCATTGATAAAAGGCATCGAATGACCTTTTTTCTATGTCCTTCTCAACTTCAAGATGAACTTGATAGAGCTCAAATAAAATATTCATCGAATCGACAATCTGAAAAGAGCTCGATTTTTTAATCCATGAATCGATGGTGTGAATATCTGGTGAGAAAATTGGCATTTCGAAACGAGAAGCTAGCTCTATTTCTAGGTATTTTCCAGCCCGCATTGAAGGTAAAATGATAATCACTTGGTTCAATTCCCAACCCTTTTCAAGGATAAAGTCGACTATTTTGGGAATGAATTTTTTATCTTCCATTAGTAGCAACTATGAAATAATTCTTTCGATATGATTGTCACCAAATGCATACGGTATGTACGCTAAAGTTGGAATTTCTTTAGTCAAAATCAAAGGTGTTTTCTTGCCTAATGAAATAGTGCCATGCGTTTCAGAAAGTCCCATTGCGTATGCGGCATTTATGGTCAAAGCATTCAGAGCTTCTTCAGGTGTCATTTTCATTTTCACACAAGCTAGCGACCAAACAAATTGCAGATTTCCGCTAGGTGTTGACCCTGGATTGTAATCACTTGCTAGAGAAACCGGAAGCCCTGCCTCCATCATTCTTGTTGCTTGGCCAAACGGAATACTTAAAAAGTGAGAACAACTTGGTAAAACCGTCGGCATACAGTTTGAATTTTTCAGTGAATCGATATCATGCTGGCTGATTTCTTCTAAATGATCAACAGAAAGTGCATTAAATTCGATTGCTTTTTGGACGCCGCCCATAACAGAAAACTGATTCACATGCACTTTCGGTTGCAAACCATGTTTTTGTCCAGCGGCCAATATTTGGTGCATCTGCTCGATGGAATAATAATTTCGTTCACAGAAAATATCTATGTAATCCGCCAAGCCTTCTTCTTCTATTTGAGGAAGCATTTCATTGATAATCAATTCAATATAGCCTTGATGGTTTTCCTTAAATTCAACTGGAAAAGCGTGCGCTCCGAGGAAAGTTGCTTTGATAGAAATATCACTCGACTCCTTCATTCTTTTAATTACCCGAAGCATTTTCAATTCTGCTTCAACCGATAAACCATATCCTGATTTAATTTCAATTGCTCCAGTTCCATATGACTTCACTTTTTCAAGACGGGCCATGGCCTGATCGAATAATTCATCTTCGGTCATTTCTACCAATCGTCGAGCAGAATTTAAAATACCACCGCCTTTCACTGCGATTTCCTCATACGACAAACCATTAATTCGGTCTACGAACTCTTCTTCACGGCTTTTCGCAAAAACCAGATGGGTATGTGAATCACAAAAAGCAGGGAGAACATATTTTCCTTCAGCATCGATAATTTCAATGTCGCGCCAATCCGTAATTCCGCCCCAATCATGCATCGAACCATAATCAACGATGACTCCATCTTCCATTGCCAAATAGGCATTTTCGAGAATGGGGAGTTCTTTCATTTCAGTACCTTTTCGGATTTTAGGATGATTTTCACCGACTGGAACTAGTGTGTTGGCGTTTTTGATGAGAATTTTTCGCATAAGACAACTTTAAGCAAAAAAAGGGAAAAAAAAGGGCGAAAAATTTTTCGCCCTTTTTTTTCCCTTTTGTGGTACCTCGCGGAATCGAACCGCGGACACATGGATTTTCAGTCCATTGCTCTACCAACTGAGCTAAGGTACCGGCCTTAGCGGGGGCAAAGTTATAAGTTTAATTTAACTTTCAAACTAAATCGAATACTTTTTTAATTCTTACGTTTATCTTTGTTGAAAGATGAAGGATAAAGAAAAGATAGTAATCGTTGATGCTGGGAATACTCGAATCAAAATTGCCTTATTTAAAAACGGACTAGCAACTAATATTAAACGATTTAATCGCGATCAACCCAAAGCATTTCAAGATTTTATTCGACAACATAATTCTCCGAATATTTTTATTTCTTCCGTTTTATCCAACTCTGATTTAAAAGAATTTATTCAGGAAACTGAAAATATCACGCTTCTTCATCCAGAAATGACGTTTCCTGTTGATATAAAATATGCTTCGAAAGGCACTTTAGGAATGGATCGACTTACCAATGCCTGTGCAATACAGTCGCTTCAACCGGAAGGCAACAAAGTGGCAATTGACATGGGAACATGTATCAAGTTTGATTTTGTAGATGATAAAGGTATCTACCATGGTGGTTCAATTTCTCCAGGATTAAATATGCGCTTAAAAGCTTTGCATCAGTTTACAGGTAAATTGCCTTTGGTAGAACCAAAAACCGGTATTAATTATCTGGGAACAAGTTCAGAAGAGTCCATTCTCGCAGGAGTAATTGAAGGTATTCAAGGTGAACTCAATCATTTCATTTCGAGGTATCTACAACATTATCAAGGCTTAACGTTTTTTGTGACCGGAGGCGATGCTAAATTCTTTGATTTCCCTCTAAAAAATAACATCTTTGCAACCGAAAATTTAACCCTCACGGGGCTTTACAAAATATATTTGTTAAATGCTTAAAAGATTTCTATTCTTCCTGACATTCACGTCGGCCTGTGCTGGTAATTCACAAATGAGCTACTTAAACCCTTTTTCCTCTTATGGTATTGGCAACCAACTCATGTCGACTGATGCCGTTCAAGCAGGAATGGGTGGAGCTTCAATAGCTTTTGCTGACTCAACGATGATTTCCTATTTGAATTCGGCGAACAATGCGTCACTCACAACTAGTTATCCGCTTTTTTCAATTGGAGTAAATGGGAAATATAGTTCATTTACGGAAGGAAGCGCTTCGTATTCAAGAGCATTTGCAAACCTTGACCATATGATTTTTGCAGTGCCGTTTAAAAAAAGATTTGGAATTTCCTTCGGTTTATCTCCCCATGCACGACGAGGATATGAATTTCAAAATAAACAAGAAGTAAATGGAGATACCGTTGAATTTGATTACGCGGGTTCAGGTTCCATTTCAAAAGCATTTACAGGTTTAAGTATTAAATTATTAAATTCGAAAAAGGCGCAAATATCTATAGGTTCCAATCTGGGTTATTTATTTGGTACGGTGACCAACTCAAGATTAAGCACTGTTGCGAATGCGGCCACTTCTGGTTTAGCTCTACAATCTGACCGCCTGCAGTCTTTTCATTATGATTTTTCTCTTTCAGTAAATTACCATTTGAACGAAAACAATAGAATTCAACTCAATGCCTTTTACGAGCCTTCTCAAAAGCTAACAGGCAACTTTGCAGATGAATTATTTGCCGTCAAATACAATTCCGCAACCTTGCAAAATGAAGCGACTGTAGTTAGTTCTTTGAATACATCCGCTATTTTTAATTCTGCAGCATCTCTGCGTATTGGAGCAAATTATACGACTAGCTTTAAAAGAAACACGAAGAAGAATAAATCGTTCGATTCTGAACTCACTTTTGTTGGTGAGTATAACATCACCAATTTTTCCGATTTCGATAAGGACCTCACTTCTTCTTTAAGCACGGCATACACAGGCGATTATTCTAGAATGTCATTTGGTGTTCAGTATACGCCCAATGTGGGTTATTTCAGAACTATAAACCCAACAGGTTTTTTAAATAGACTGAAGTATCGTGCTGGTGCTTACACAAGTAACTTGCCTTATACTCACCAAGGAGTCTATTTTAAAGAGTTTGGCACAACATTTGGAATTGGTATACCGTTGGCGAATAGAAACGTCGGAAATGCCTTCTCCTCAATTAACATAGGAGTTGATCTCGGCAAAAGAACCAACACGATGTCAGGAGCACTAAACGAAAATTACATAGGCTTCAACATTGGAATCATAATCGCGCCGTCAAAAGCAGATTCATGGTTCAGAAAAGTAAAACTTGATTAATAAATAGAGAAATGATGAATTTGAAGAAACTTTTTATCGCAACAACACTTTTACTTGGTTTCACGAGCTTTGCTCAAGATCCCGATAGCGACAAAGAATGTTTAAGAATGCGTTTTTTGGCGGGTGAAGAGTTGAAAATCAACAATTACAAAGGTGCCGTAACTTACTATTTGAAAGGAGAAACCATTTGTGGTGGGTACGATAAAGCAAACTATGATCGTTTGATTGGGTGTTTGATTAACACCATTATCGATGAGAAAGATGAAACAATTGAAAAAGCGTACAAGGATACAATTCTTGAAGTTTACGATCGTGCAGAGAAAGCTGGACATGTTGGTGGAGAGTCTCATATCAGAAGAGCGCAATATGAAATGTCGCGAACAAAACCAAATATCAACGCAGCTGATGATTTCTTTGTGAAAGGAATGAAGCACGATGAAGGAAAATACGATGAGTCCATTATTACAATTTATTATTACAATTTATTGATGGTTCACAGTGCTACTCCAGCGGCTAAAAAACCAGAATCGAAAAAACGTTTTGTTTCTGAATTCTTTACACTTTCTAAAGTAGCTTCAGATCGAGGTATGTCGGTTAAAACAATTGAAACATTGAACAACTATTTAGGATATGTAGTAAAAACGTGTGATGACATTCTTCCAGAATTGAACGGATTTATCAAAATGTTACCGCAAGACAAAGAAGCAAAAGTAATTACCGTTAATAGCTTCATGGATTTGTTGGCCAAAAAGAATTGTGTAAACAGTAAAGAATACGAAATGCTTTTGGACACATTGATTGTTATCGCTCCGGGGTACGATGTAGTTGTAAAGAAAGCACAATTACTTGTTGCAAAGAAACGTTTCAATGAAGCGATTCAAGCGTATGGCGAGGCGAAAACTTTGGCACGAAATGCAGATGCACGAGAGGATGTTGAATTCGAAATCTTGAAAATGCAATATGCTCAAAACAACTATAGAACAGCTTACAACACAGCAATGGGTATCAGCGGTAAACACCGAAACGAAGCCTTGAAAATTGCTGCAAGTTGTGTAGCCTCAAGAGCTAACGGATGTGGGTCAAGTACAGTCGAAAGAAAATTCAACTTCTATTATGCTTCTGATTTAATGTCTAGAGCAGGAGTTGGTGGACAATACACAAAAAATTTCCCGACAGACGGAGAGCTTTTCCAAGATGGATTCTCTAAAGGACAAAGCGTACGCTTATCTTGTTGGGGTGTGAGTGTAACGATTCGTTAATGCTAAGAAAATACGCAAATAAAATACTAACTGGAATTCCTGCTAGCCTCGTGTTGGCAGGATTCCTTTTTTCATGCGTAAACGATTTAGACCAAATTCACAAGGTGACGTATGATCCAAAGGCACCCGACGAGGTAAGTACAGATCTTGAAGTTTTTTATACAGATAGCGGCGCACCAAAAGTTCGAATCTATGCAAAACTTGCCGAAACGTACAGTTCTCCTGAAATGGTGACCAAATTGAAAGATGGTATTAAAGTCGATTTCTATGACGATGATGGCACGGTTATTTCAACTTTAACTGCACTATACGGTGAAATTAGAACATCTAAAGGTGAAATGTTCGTTAGAGATTCTGTTCAATTGTACAACCATCTCAAAAAGCAACGGATGGAAACAGAGGAATTGAATTGGAATCAGAATGACAGTTTGATTTATACAGACAAAAATGTTGTTGTTCACTCTCCAGATGGAGTTGTTTATGGACATGGTATACGTACCAAACAAGATTTTAGCAATTATACATTTTATCGCCCTACAGGTAAATTCAAATCAAACAAGTAAGATATCCTTCTTATCTTTGCCAAAAAATAAATTGACATGGAAACGTACAATAATATCATGAAATATTTTTGGCTAGGATTGGCCATCGTCTCTTTTGTTGTGATAACCTATTACTGCATTAAAGAAGACTACAAAACTTGGATTTTCTACTATGTTTTCCCAGGAATTGCATTGTTAATGTATCTCATGAAAGTTTGGATGACGAACCGAATGGAAAAGCATGCAAAATACATGGAAGAACAAAAAAATGGAAAAGTCTGAAACCAGATTTCGGCTTCGGATGGACGACAAAGTCGTCGGCTACTCGAAAAAAATAAATACAAGCACCTTTTATTCTAAAGATAATTACGGTTGGACTGGTTACAAAATTGAATCAAATCAATTCGATTATTTTACTGGATCCTTTGATTTAAACCGTCGGGCAATATACGCCGATGACATAGTTGCATTTAAAACGCCACAAGAACATCAATACGGATTAATTGTATTTGACGATGTCCTTCAAATGTTTCAACTACTTTCTGTAGATGGCGAAGAATTGATTGCAGACAATGCTCTAACGTATTTGGATGAACACCGCTATGTTTGGAAAAGCTACCGATTTATTCAAAACCCATTGTAACTTTTGACTAGGTTTGCTGCTCTTACTTTATGATGCACAGATCATTATTCCTATTGCTGTTTTTTTTACCATTAAGTCTGTGCGCTCAAAAACTTTTTTCGGGAACCATTATTGACGAGAAAGGTTTGGCCATTCCTTCGGCAAAAGTATATGTCAAAAACGACGCAGAGCTAAGAACTGTTGCCGACCTAGAAGGATATTTCGAAATGCGCCTTTTACCGGGAGAATATTACCTTATCGTTAGTTCTTTAGGTTATGATGATAGGGAAGTTTATTTGGGTATGACAGACGAGCCTACTCAAAAAGAAATACAGCTCTTTCCAGCGAATATAAAAGACCTAGAATCAGTTGAGATTACTGCTAAAAAAACCAACCCTGGCCGTGACATAATGCTGGAAGTTGTGAAACGACGAGACCAAATAAATCCATGGAATTATCAGCATACAGTTGAAGTATATACGCGGGCTACTGAAAAATTGATGGGAAAAGAAAAGACGGATAGACAACTTGAAAAAGAAAAGGAGAAAAAAAGAGAAGAAAAAAAAGCGCAAGAAGAAGGAGTTGAAAATCATGATATACTAGAAGATCCATTTGCAGAAAAACGAAAAGAAGAATCGGAATTTACGAATTCAATGAATCTAGTTGAAGTGCAACTCTCACGTAATTTCTATCCGCCCAACAAGGTAAAAGAGATTCGGAATGCATACGAAGTGCGCGGCAATAAATTCAATCTGTATTACACGACGACAGTAAAATCCAACTTCGATTTTTTCCAGAACCTAATGCACTTAAATGATCTGCATCATACTCCGGTAAGCTCACCCATTTCTGGTCCAGGAATCTTGAGCTACAAATACCGATTAGAGAATCAATACGAGGAAAACGGTCAGAAAATCCATAAAATTAAAATCATTCCAAGAAATACGGCAACGACAACTTTAGTAGGATACATTTGGGTTATTGACTCCATTTGGATGGTTCAAAAATTGGAATTGACGATGGAAAAAGGAAACCTTATCATCTATGATAATTTCACCATTTACCAAGAATTCGAAAACTCAGGAGACACTTTAAATATTCTGAAAGAACAGAAACTTTCGTATGGTGTAAAATATGGAAAAGACATTTCTACATGTACTACTTTCTCCCAATTTAAAGACTATAATTTCAAACCCGATTTTAACAAGAAATTTTTCAATAATGAATTATCGGTTACCGAAGAAGAAGCGTATGACAAGGATTCCAGCTTCTGGAACAAGCAGAGAGGTATTTCATTAACTAATGAAGAACAACGGTATATTTTAATCAAGGATAGCATTCAAATGGCCCATAGTAAAAAGGAATACTTGGATTCTATAGATGCCATTTACAATAAAATAACGGTGTTGAAAGTCCTAGTTTTTGGAATCGACCACCGGAATCGTGACAAAAAAATTCAATGGAACTTGTCGTCTTTGGTCTCAACGATAGAACCTCTTTACATCGCTGGTCCTCGAATTTCGCCAGGATTCAGCTATTTTAAAAAATGGGAGAATGAAAAATTCATCTCTTCCAATTCCAACGCTAGCGTAGGTATTCTGAACGGAGATATAAAAGGAGGATCCTGGATTTCCTATCGTTACGACCCTTTTCATTTTGGTACAATAGGCGCGGGAATGTGGAATGAGTTTGATGTAATTCGAAGTTTTGACGCCATTACGCAAATCTATAAACGGAGTAATTTTATAGAAAAAACTTCGGCTCAACTTTTTTACTACCGCGAAATGGTAAACGGCTTGTACCTCAATGCTAATTTCAATTTCTCTGAAAGAAGGAATGTAAAACAATACAAGTTTATTACACTTTTGGACGAATATGTCCCTAATGAGGAACCGAGTGAATTTTCACCTTACCAAGCTTTGATAGGTTCTGTACGATTGAATTATACACCAGGTCAAAAGTACATGCGTGAGAAAAAGCGCAAGGTGGTTTTGGGATCCAAATGGCCCACTCTTTACGTGAATTACGAGCGTGGTATTCCGAGCGTGTTTGGCAGTGATGTGGACTTTGAATATTTGTCTTATGGAGTTCAACAATCGTTTAAAATTGGAACGATAGGCACGACCAATTACAATGTAAAATCCGGATTCTTTTTGTCGGCCGAAGCCTTGTACGAAGCTGATTTTAAATATCACCGGAGAAGTGATCCGATTTGGTTTTCCAATCCATTGCAGTCCTTTCAAGGATTGGATAGTTCATTGCCATCACGTAAAAATTATTTGGAAGGTCACTTTATTCATCATGACAATAGTGCAATCCTCAACAAAATACCCTTCTTAAAAAAAACGGGGATTGGCATGGTTGTAGGCGGAGGATTTTTACTGGTACCTGAATTCAATTGGCAACATTATGAGCTGTTTACTGGTTTGGAACGTAATTTTAAATTTTCCAGACGAAAGTTGAGAATAGGTGTTTACGTTGTGGCATCAGATGGAAATCAGATAAAACCGCGAACCGATTTTAAAGTATCATTTGCCTTGTTAAGCTTGCGGGATATGACGTTTAATTTTTAGAGGTATGCTTGTAACTTACTTAGCAACAGAAGTTGTTCGTAACATTTAAAAGTTTAAAATTCGCGAATTTTAAAAGACTGAAATTTTAGTTTTTTAATCCGGAAATTTTAACTTTACAGCTCTACATTTCCCCAAACCATTATCTTTGTCTCAAACACAGATAATCATGTACGCAGAACTCAAAGACCATCTTTCTCAAGAATTGAAAACCATCGAAGCGGATGGAATTTACAAACGCGAACGTATAATCACTTCTCCTCAAGGAGCAAATGTTCAAGTTAGTTCGGGAGAGGAGGTGGTCATTATGTGTGCCAACAATTACTTGGGACTTTCCTCACATCCAGATGTCATTCAAGCCGCAAAAGAAACGCTTGATTCACACGGTTTCGGAATGTCTTCCGTTCGGTTTATTTGTGGCACACAAGACATCCACAAAGAGTTAGAGGCGAAAATTGCAAAATTCTATGGTACAGAAGATACCATTCTTTACGCAGCTGCATTCGATGCTAACGGAGGTGTTTTCGAACCTCTTTTCGGAGCGGAAGATGCCATTATTTCAGATGAATTGAACCACGCTTCTATCATCGATGGTGTGCGTTTGTGTAAAGCACAACGTTACCGCTACAAACATTCCGATATGGCGGATTTGGAAGGCCAATTAAAAGCAGCACAAGCGCAACGTTTCCGCATTATCGTTACGGATGGAGTGTTCTCAATGGACGGCGATATTGCCAAAATGAATGAAATCTGTGATTTAGCCGACAAATACGATGCTTTGGTAATGACTGATGAATGTCACTCTGCTGGATTCATAGGTAAAACAGGTCGCGGTGTTCCAGAATACCACAATTGTTCTGATCGTGTTGACATAATTACCGGTACTTTAGGAAAAGCATTAGGTGGTGCAATGGGCGGGTACACAACAGGTAAAAAAGAAATCATCGATATGTTGCGACAACGTTCACGCCCTTATTTGTTTTCAAATTCATTAGCGCCGAGCATTGTTGGTGCTTCAAATAAAGTGTTCGATATTCTTTCTTCGACAACAGAATTGCGCGATAGATTAGAAGAAAACACCAAATATTTCAAATCTGCAATTGTTGCAGCTGGATTCGATATCAAACCCGGTGATTCTCCAATTGTTCCTATCATGCTATACGACGCTGCACTTTCTCAGAAATTTGCCGATTTGTTGTTGAAAGAGGGTGTTTATGCCATAGGATTCTTCTTTCCTGTAGTTGCTAAGGGGGCCGCTAGAATCCGTACTCAAATTTCTGCTGCACATTCCAAGGCAGATTTAGACAAAGCAATAGCGGCGTTCATCAAAGTTGGTAAAGAATTAAAAGTTATTGGTTAATATCAGCATTTGTAATTCAGAGCTCTTTGAAGTATAAGTTTTAGAATTAGGATAATTTACAATTTAACTTTCTACATATTTTGTAATTTTGCACAGATTATGACAAAAATCCAGTTTTCATTTTTATTCCTTTTCTTTGGTTTGTTGGCCATGTCGGCATTCCAATATGAAATGATGGATCAAAGTGATTTGGATTCTATAACCATTGTTGAAGAACAACAAGAAACCTTTGGACAAACTGTTGAGGTTCTTGGAGATGAATTTAAAACTCCAAAATTTGAACTGTTTTCAAAATCTTTAGGTGAAGGTTTTAAACAAAAATATTCTATTATCCATATCGATAGCGAATACCCCAATGTCTATTTAGCCGTCCCTTATTCCCCTCCAGATTTGAGTTAGAACCCTTTGAATCAATCAAATTAGTTTTAATTATCAATTCTTTTTAATGAAAAAATTATTTTCCACGTGGAAGCAGGATTTACCCGCCAGTTTCGTCGTATTCTTTGTGGCCTTGCCATTGTGTTTGGGTATTGGATTATCATCAACATCTGTTCCAAACCATCCTGAATTTCAAAACATAATTGCCGGTGTAATTGCTGGTGTGGTAGGGGGTGTAGTTGTTGGCTTTTTCTCTGGCTCTAGACTTGGTGTATCAGGACCAGCGGCTGGATTAATTACTATCGTTTCTGCAGCATTATTGACAATGGGTTCTTACGAGTCCTTTTTAGTCGCTGTAATACTAGCTGGTCTTCTACAGTTCATAGCAGGATTTTTAGGTGCCGGAGTAATTGGAAATTATTTCCCAACCTCGGTCATCAAAGGTATGCTAGCAGGTATCGGAATTACCTTAATTCTAAAGGAAATTCCACATGCCTTTGGGTATGACAAAGACTTCTTTGGTGATGAATCATTTTTACAACCAGATGGTCATAACACTTTTTCCGAATTGCTATATGCTTTCAATGCGCTTGAGATTGGTGCCATTATTATATCTGTCCTTTCTTTGGCCATACTAATTGGTTTTGAAAAACCTTTCTTGAAGAAATTTGCCTTGTTCAAAATTCTACCCGGTTCGCTTTTTGTGGTGTTGTTAGGTGTTGGTTTAAACGAGATTTTCAGAGTTTCCTCTCCTGACTTGTTCTTGAACGAAAAGCACTTAGTTGCTCTTCCAGTTGCTTCCAGCATGAACGAGTTTTTCTCCTTTTTCAAATCCCCTGACTTTTCAGCCTTGGCCAATCCACAGGTGTATTTAATCGCCTTGACTTTGGCTTTAGTTGGAAGTTTGGAGACTCTTCTTAGCGTTGAAGCAACAGACAAATTGGATACCGAACATCACATTACACCAACAAATAGAGAATTGAAAGCTCAAGGTATAGGTAATATGGTTTCAGGATTAATCGGTGGATTGCCTATCACTCAAGTAATCGTACGAAGTTCAGCCAACATAAACTCAGGTGCTAAATCAAAATTATCCGCTATTCTTCATGGTGTATTCCTAGTAGTTTTGGTAGCCTTGATTCCAGATATTTTGAATAAAATTCCTTTGGCCTCGTTGGCGGCAATTTTATTTATGGTGGGATACAAATTAGCCAATATTACTCTTTTCAAAAAGAAATGGTCACTTGGTTGGAATCAATTTTTGCCTTTCATTGTCACCGTGTTGGGGATATTATTGACCAACCTCTTATATGGAATCGGAATGGGAATTGCCGTTGCAATATTCTTTATCCTTCGTCGTAATTTTCACAATGATTTTCAAACAACCGTCGAAGGTGATACAAAAACGATAATTTTGTCTGAAGATGTAAGTTTCTTGAATAAAGGTGGAATTCTAGACGAATTAAGAAAAATAAAAAGTGATAGCAAATTGCGTATAGATGGCTCAAAATGTAAATCTATTGATTACGATGTGCTTTCTGAATTGACCGATTTTATAAATATTACAGCAAAGGGAGACAACATTGAAGTCGAACTAATTAAAATGCCTACTAAAGAAAATATTAAACATTAAACGAATTATCATGAGAAAGTTTTATAACCAATTATTCGAGAACAATAAAGAATGGGTAACGAAAAGTTTGGAATCTGATCCAGATTTTTTTAACAAACTTGCCGATGGACAACAACCACCACTTTTGTGGATAGGATGTGCGGATAGTCGTGTGCCAGCCAACGAAATAATCGGTGCACAGCCAGGTGAAGTCTTCGTACACAGAAACATTGCCAACATGGTCGTTCATACGGACATGAACATGCTGAGCGTGCTCGATTACGCAGTGAATGTCCTAAAAGTAAAGCATGTAATTGTTTGCGGACATTATGGTTGTGGAGGAGTAAAAGCGGCTATGGGGAACCAAAACATAGGCCTTATCGATAACTGGATTCGTCATATCAAAGATGTTTTCCGTTTTCACAATGAAGAATTGTCAGCAATTAAAGATGAACAAAAAAAGTTTGACCGTTTCGTTGAATTGAATGTGAAAGAACAAGTTATGGATTTGGCGAAAACGTCGATAATTCAAAATGCTTGGAAAAACGAACAACCTTTGCACGTGCACGGTTGGGTATACGATATCAAAGATGGTATCATCAAAGATTTGGATGTGAACTTCGAGAACAACTCAATGCTTGCCGAAGTTTATCAATTGGATATTTAAAAAACATAAACTCTATATTAAGCCCCTCGAGATTCCAATCAATATCGGAACTTGAGGGGCTTTTTTCGTTAAATTTAAACCATGATTTCCGAAATAATTGAAGAATTTAGAAAACGAAGCAATTCAGAATATGCCGAAAAAATGTCGACTTACATGCGCGGACAATATGAATACTTCGGATTGAAGTCTGATCAACGGAAAGAGATTCAGAAACTGTTTTTCGGTAGGATGAATACCGAAATAGAATATGAAAAACGTTGGGAGTTTGTCCGTGAATTATGGGAAAAACCGCAGCGCGAATTACTGTATTTTGCCATGGATTGGGTAAATACCTTTAAACCTAAAACACTAAAAAAAGAGGATATCAGAGAAATTCATTTTTTGTTGACGAATAAATCTTGGTGGGACAGTGTAGATATTCTAGCCTCGAATATACTGGGGAAATACCATTTACAATTTCCCGTTAATCAATCCGAATGGTTAAGCGATTGGAGACTTTCCGAAAACTTCTGGCTCCGAAGATCCTGTATGATTTACCAACTAAAGTTCAGAGACAAAACGGATTTTGAATTACTCAAATCCCTGATAAAAGAGAATTTACTCGACAAGGAATTCTTCATCCAAAAAGCAATTGGTTGGACACTTCGTCAATACGGAAAATTTCAACCTGTATTAGTCGTAGAATTTATAGAACAAGAAAACATACAAGGTTTGGCACGTCGCGAAGCTTTAAAACTGATTAAATAATATGGCTTTAATAAAAGAATGTAGAGGTTTCTCACCTCAAAATGGCAACGATTGCTGGTTCGCCGAAAATGCAACAATAGTTGGTGATGTGATCATGGGCGACCAATGTTCAGTTTGGTACAGTGCCGTCATTCGAGGAGATGTAAATTCCATCCGAATGGGAAATAAAGTGAACATTCAAGATGGTGCCGTGATTCATTGCACCTTCGAAAAGACAAAGACTATTCTTGGAAACAATGTAAGTGTCGGCCACAATGCTTTGGTGCACGGATCTACCGTTGAAGACAACGTTCTCATCGGAATGGGATCCGTCGTTATGGACAATTGCTACATTGCATCAGGCAGTATAATAGCGGCAGGCGCTGTTTTATTAGAAGGGTCAAAAGTTGGGAAAGGTGAAATTTGGGCGGGTGTTCCCGCGAAAAAAGTGAAAGATATTTCGCCTGAATTGTTTGAGGGTGAAGTGATGCGAATTGCAAATAATTATGTGAAGTATTCAGGGTGGTTTAAGTAGAAGGTGACTATTGATTCTCGACTATTGACTATTGACTATTAACTATTGACAAAGTAAATCTATATTTGAATTCATGAAAGTAGAAAAAGAAATCCTTCAAAAAGCATCCCGCCTTGTGGTTTTTGCTGTCAAATCATGCAAGAACCACCTGAAATGATTCCAACTCACCAGTTTTCAAGTAAAAAAGCGAACCAATAGACATGCAAAAAGAAATAGAAACGAAGGCGGATATAGAATTACTCATTGACCGGTTTTATGGAAAGGTGTTGCAGGATGAAATCATGGCGCCCTTTTTTGCGGACTTTGATAAAGAACATCACATGCCACGGATGGTCGATTTTTGGGCATTTTTACTTTTAGATATTCATGGATATCAAGGAAACGTAATCGGAAAACACCTGCAAATGCCTCTCAAAAAAGAGCATTTCGATCTTTGGGTCGAGTATTTTAATGCCACTTTGGACGAATATTTCATTGGAGAAAAAGTAATACGAGCCAAAGAAAAAGTGGCTGTTCTAAGACTGACCATGGAATCCAAGGTGAACAAATAATAAACTATTCATTCAATCGTCCCTTTTCGGATAATAAAACAGCAATTGGTCGGGTGGTAGGAAATCCGGATAACAGAATAAGCATAATGACAGTAATTGGAACACTCAAGGCCATTCCAACTATTCCCCAAATTGCCCCCCAAACCGATAATGAAATCAAGACAACGAGGGGGCTCAAATTCAATGAATTGCCCATGATTTTCGGTTCTAGTAGGTTTCCTACGACTATCTGAATCGCAACAATAATGACCAAAACCCAAATGGCTGGCCCCAATTCACCGAACTGTAGTAGAGCAAAAATAGCCGGAAAGACAGAAGCGATTAAGGAGCCGATGTTGGGAATGTAGTTCAAAAGGAAGATTAAAAACGCCCAAAAGAAAGCGCCATTTACACCAATAATCATGAGCACTCCAAAGCTAAGCGCCGCCGTAATGATGCTGACCAGCGTTTTTAAAAACAGATATTGGCCGATAGATTTGTCAATTTTATGTAGGATTTCATTCGATTTATTGAATTGTTCGTTGTCTTTATAAAAAGCCCTCATCTTTCTTGGAAACCCGCTTTCTTCTATCAACAGAAAAAGAATGTAAATGAGAATTATGAAGATATTTCCAAACAACGATGAGATGAAATTAACCAACATGGAAATCATTTTTGAAACATTTACATCTCCAATGTATTTTTGTAACTGAGCATTCAAATCTACTCCAAAAGTGGTGTCTACTAAAGCCAACATCTTATTGAGATTTGTTTCGTACAAAGGCGCTTTTTGAAGCAAAACATTGATGTTTGAAGAAACTACAGTAACCATCAATCCTATTGTAGCAAACAATCCAATGGTGGCTAAAATGTTCAATAACCAAGAAGGAACTTTTCTTTTTACAAACCCTATTTTTTTGAAAAATTGTTTGACCTCACGAATAATGAACCAAATAAAAACCGCAAGAACAATTGGAATTAATAGGTTTTGTGCGAGAATTAATAACAACACAGAAAGAGATATAATTATAAATAGATGTGCTAATTTCTGAATTCGCATATGGTTCGTTTGACAATAAAAATACTTTATATTATTAGAATATGACCAAATCATAACAAATCTAGCGTTTATCATAGATAAGAAAAAAGCGTAGGTTCTAATGAATCAACCCTTTCAATTTTAAGCTATTGGACACCATTAACTCATTACTTTTGGGTTTATATAGTAAAATGCAACTATAACTAATATGCGAAATGATTGTCCAAAAATTATTAATGGCCTAATCAAAAAAACAGCATAAATCGTGTCTCCTTGTTTTTTCAAGTTCCACAGTTTTATTACTCCTTAAAACAGAAATCATAATTGACTAGTCCCAATCGTTTTTCTAATTCTCGATCTATTTCGCTCTGTTAATTTTTCGTAAGATGTGATTTCTTCCAATTCGTCTTGTCTATCTTTGTAGCTTCATGCGCCAACTTATTTTATTACTCTTTTTCGTTTTTTTGCAATGGTATGCTTTTCAGGCTATTAAAACACTTACGAAACAAAATTGGGTAACTATTCTCTATTGGGGAATTGGTTTTTTGGCGTTTGGGAATGTTGTCTTACAATTCGCCATTGGTGATAAATCTGGTACCCTTAATCCCTCCAGAAACTATGCTATTGGTATATTTTTCACTTTAATTGCTTTTTACTTAACGATAATTATTGTCCTTTTTGGGGAAGATATTGTACGATTAATTGTTGGTATTTTTCAAAAACTATTCAGCAAAGAGCAAAGTACTTCTTTCTTGCCTTCAAGAAGAAAATGGTTAAGCACTATGGCCCTGGGGTTGGCTGCAATACCATTTTCGGCACTTATTTATGGTATGTTCAAAGGGAAACACGATTACCGTGTGCTAAAATATACACTTCATTTTCCTGATTTACCCGAAAGTTTCGATGGATTTCAAATAACGCAAATTTCTGATTTACACAGCGGTAGTTTTGACAATCGAGAAAAACTAGAATATGCAGTGGAATTAATCAATGAACAAAAATCGGACGTGATTCTGTTTACTGGTGACCTTGTAAATAATAAGGCAGAAGAGATATACCCATGGACGGATGTGTTTTCAAAATTATCGGCTGATAAAGGCGTTTATTCCATACTCGGAAATCACGATTATGGGGATTACGTGCAGTGGGATTCTCCAGAAGAAAAAGAGAGAAATCTCCAAGATTTAAAACAAGTGCAGGCCGATATGGGTTTTAAATTGCTTTTGAATGAACACGTTTACATCGAAAAAGATGAAGAAAGAATTGCCCTCATCGGCGTAGAAAACTGGGGAGCTGGTGGATTTAAAAAAGCTGGAGATTTGAATCAGGCGACCTCAAGGATAGACAATAAAGAATTCAAAGTCTTGATGAGTCACGACCCTTCACATTGGGATAAAGAGGTGATTGATGACAAACTGCACTTCCATTTAACCGTAAGCGGTCATACGCACGGTATGCAATTTGGTATCGAAATTCCAGGATGGATAAAATGGAGTCCCGTTAGTTTACGCTATCCGCGTTGGGCTGGTTTGTACAAAGAAAAGGACCAAGTACTAAACGTAAACCGTGGATTTGGTGTTTTGGCTTATCCAGGACGTGTTGGAATGCCACCAGAAATAACAGTTATTGAATTGAAAAGAGGAAGTTTGACGCAAATCGCCTGATTTTCGTTGTTTTTAGGTCGTGCTGTTTGCCTAGATATTAATCGCGCTTTTCATTGCCTGGATTTGGGTCGATGATTTACGACTCATCGATATTTTGAGAAGAACAAATTGTTCTATATACTTTTGGCGCTGGTTCGGGGTATGTGGTTAATTTTGCACATTGGCTCTTCATCGGGTTCTGTCGCATTAACTTGGAGTAACTAATGTCGAACTTTAAGAGTTAATTCATTTTTCTCTCAAATCCCAGTCATAACATGAGATATCGACAATAAAAAAACCGGAAAGTTTCGTGTAAAAACGAAAAATTCCGGTTCAGTACCCGGAGCCGGAATCGAACCGGCACGCCCGAAGGCACAGGATTTTGAATCCAGCGCGTCTACCAATTCCGCCACCCGGGCAGGTGAAACGAACGAAGGGGACCCCTTCGCTTTGGAGGAGACAAAGGTATTCATTTTATTTTAAACAAAAAGTATAGATGAAATAAAAAAATCAGCTCAATAAAATTCAGCTGGGATTCTCAGTAAACAATAAAGTAGCAAAGAAAATAACCCAGTATATAATTTTGAAAGTACTTCTGCCAAGTATATTGACACCCCTAAATGGGCTCTGACACTTTCCAAGTGCAACCATTTAGATAGTGGATTTTCTTTAATCATACTTGCGAATCGAAAAACTACTTTCTCAATAACTTTTTTCAATTATCCAACCACCGACAAAAATAAATAATCGCTGCCCTTTAATTTATTGAAACGAAGGAAATCTCGCCTTATATGTATAACGTTTAGTAGTTAGTAGATATGAATTTCGCAACACATTAAATCCCAATTCTAGTCAAATTGGGATTTTTTTATTTCTGAAACAATTCCGCTAAAGCTCCTTTTAGATCAGGAAATTTGAATTGAAAACCGCTTTCTTCTAGTTTATTAGAACTGGTGTATGCGCCATCAATTACAATAGTCGCTCGTTCGCCCATAACAAGTTTCATGATAAATCGAGGAACGTTCGGGCCCCACATTTTCTTTCCGTGAACATTCATCAATTGTCTCATGAATATACGGTTTGAAATAGATTCTGCTGTCAAGTTATAAGCGCCATTTAGTTGGTGTTTTATTCCATGAATAAATGCGTTTGACACATCGGCTTGGTGCACCCAATTGTTGCTTTGATTGCCTTTTCCTATGGGCGAGGCAATACCCAATTTGACCAAAGGCAACAATTTTGAAAGCGCTCCGCCTTCCGACGCTAAAACCATCGAGATTCTTAATTTGTAAACGGGAACTTTCGCTGTAAACAAATCGGCCGATTCTTCCCATTTCTTGACCAATTGAGAAAGATAGTCATCACCAAAAGCTTCTGATTCTAAGAATGTTTTTTTGCCGTGATTCAAAGGGTACGTATTGACCCCAGAAGCCGTTAGATATTGTTTTAGCGACTCCTGATTTCTAAATATTTCAAATAAAAATTTAGTCGCATCAACACGAGAACTGAGCAGAGCTTCTTTTCTTGCAGCCGTCCAGCGTTTGTCACCTACGTTCTCTCCACAGAGGTTTATAACATATTCTGTTTTGTCGATTTTGGAATTATCTATTGTTCCATTTTTAACATCCCACTTTATATGATTCGATTTTTTTGGCGAACGAGATAAAATAAACACCTCATGCTGTTCGGCCAACAAGGCTTTTTCAAGCGCTTGTCCCAATAATCCTGTTCCTCCTGCGATAACGATTTTGGCCATATTAGATGAACAATATAGTTACATTAAAGTTCGAAGATAAATCGACCGTTGACCCATTCGTAATCCAACATTGCGTTATTCTTGGCGTAGAAATTCAAGGCCAATTGATTCCATTCTAGAACTTGCCAATCCATTCGTGCCACTTTTCTCTCTTTTGCTATGCGCAGAACGTCATCGAACAACAATTGACCTATCCCTCTTTTTCTTTGGTCTTCAATCACGTAGAAGTCCTCTAGATACAAACTGCGCCCTTTCCAAGTCGAATAGGATGTATAGAACAAGGCAAAACCATGAACTGTCCCTTTTTCCACCGCAACTATGGCCTCACAAATTGTATCTACAAATAAATCATGATGTAAAATTTCAACGGTATTGGTCACTTGTTCCGGCGCCTTTTCATACAAGGCCAGCTCCTTGATTAAATCAAATATTCTAGAAACATCTTTTGGTTCTGCAGGTCTAACTAACATTATTGGATTCCTCCTAGATTAAAGCGAAGTCGCAAACCTGTGCTTAAATTTCCGGTTGGATAAGAACTGGCTATCTTCGGTGTGTTGATTACATGATCGTAATAGAATTGGATTGTTAAGTTCTTGTTCAAGTTATAATCTGCAGACGTCTTGATAGACATTACACGTTGTCCAGCCGTTGCTTGATTGGTATTCTCAACAATTTTACGAATTACAGTTAAATTATCACGCAAAGAGAAATCGAAACGAATGTTTACATCACTTGCTTTCACGCTCTTAATCGGCAATTTCACTTGTGTGAATTTGTATCCAGAACCGATAACATATTCTTTACCGCTCACCTCCGTCAATTGATTGTTGTTTAAAGAAAGTGTCAAGCTTCTGTCGCGTTTAATTTCAAATTTGGTCAATAATCCTTGCTGTTTCCCTTTACTTTTGATAATCCACGTGGCATCAATACCAAACAATGGATTGAATCGCTCCGACATCGTAACATTCTGGATTTGATTCTGAGCAATGAAGTTGTCATTCAGATCTCGAGCAGTAGGATTGTTATTCGCATCAAACTTGGCGTTCAAGTTGGTTTGAATTCCTGAAATACTTGTCGTTGAAGAGTATCCATTTCGAATAACGAAATTTCGTACAAACTTCTTCATGAAAGGAAACTTAGTCAAACCGTTGTAATTGATTGTCCAATTCGGAAGTGGAATATTCTTCAATGGATTTACATTTTTCTCATTCACATCCTTGTTCGCGTAGGTCGCTAAAAACGCACCCATGACAACTTCTTGTTGCGAATTTCCATACCCGTCATAGTAACCATTCGCTAGTAAAGTTGAGTTTGAATTCTTTGACCCAAGGATCTCCGAAACGGCTTTCATATTATCCCTCATCTGATTAAATACTGAGGACGCATATGTGCTTTTGTCAAATCTAGTGAAAGCCGTACCAATAGTCATATTTGTATAGGTAAGAGTAGACATATCCACGCGACTTTGAGATTCATGACGCGATAAACTATCATTCCATCGGTAGAAATCACTTGAACTAGTATTGTACGTTCTATTCAATGATAATTCTATGGTGAAGTCTTTGAACGGTTCCAAACTTGCTCGAGAAGAGAAATTTGTATTGTGGGTAACGATGTGCTGTTGATTCAGGTTTTCATTTCTGACCAACCAATTACTATTTGCGCTGGAGGTGGCAATGTCGTATCCCGTTCCTCGACCGAACAAATCATACCCTTGCTGTCCAAACACGAATCCGGCCAAGGTGCCATTGGCGTTGCTGCCCATTCCTAAAACACTCGATTCTTGGTTATAGCCTGGCAACAATGTTCCGTCATTCTGTGCATACGAGGCAGAAGCATTTCGCAAGGCCATTACCATACGCAAACCAAAACCAAGAACTGGATTTACTTTTTTGTCTTTGTTTTTAATTTGGCGTGCTTTTCTTTCTGCTCTTCGCACTTCACGTTTGTATTTGCGATACTCCCGCTTCGTCATTCCTGCCGTATCCATTTCTGGAATGGCAATAACAGGGTCTTTAGGTGTGGCACTTGCTCTTTTGCCGCCTGTTGCACGCGAACGACCAGTTGATGATCCGGTTACCCTTTTTAAGAAGGCACTTTTATTGTACAAGCTTGTCATGTTGATCTGACCTGTTGCATTGAAGTTTCGGTTATTTTGAATAATGTTTCCATATTCAGATTGGCCTAAGGGACCTCTTTGCCAGTTGTACGAACCGCCATATTTAGCATTTCCTGAGATGTAATCCAATCCTGGAATTTTATCAAAAGGGAAATTATACGACAATTCATAATTGTGTGCGTAGTTGGTCGACGTTCCGAAGGTTTGCATTTGTGTCCAAACAGATTGTTTGAACTCATCGAAACCTTCGCCATCTTTTCTATCTACTCGTCCATTTGCTTCATCAAACAGAGCTTGGTTGTTGGCATCGAATCTCAACTTCAAATTCTTCGTGATGTCGTAACCCATATTATACGTTCGGTTCCACAAGAATTGTTTCACATAAACAGGCGTAAATTCGAATTCGGAACCAAGGTTGTTTTTTACCTGTCTCTCGTTATAATTTCGGATTACATTATTCGTAAAGGCAAAGTTTTTTGGGGTTAAATAGAAATTGGTTTCTCTGACAATTTTCCACCAATTCGACTTTTGCATGAACTTCACCTTTTTGAAAGGCTCGATTGGTTTTGCTTTGAAAGAGTACGCATAATTCAATCCGCCCGTCCATGTTTTCGTTCTGTCGTATTTGATATTGAAATCACGTTTCAAAATCTCAGAATATGAATAACTCGCCGACCAATTTGAAATACTGAAAGGGTTCGCTTTTCCTCCCGGCTTTAATTCTTTCCGAACATTGGTGAAGTTATATGATTTTCTTTCTGTAAAATCTTGTCCATTCTGCGCTTTGTCTTTTCTTTCGTCTGTGTCGTAATCACTCAACTTAATGTCTGGATTGTATGGATCGTATTCTGGATTAATAATTCCCAAAGAGTAACCATAAAAGAAAGGCAAAGACACTCTCGATTTTTTTCCAAAGAATTGTCCCAGTTGAATATTTGTGTTTAAATCGAAACCTATTTTCTGATTTCTTTGACGCTCTTGAACTCTACTTTCAACACTCCCCCAATTGATTCCACTGTAGTTTCCGGACATTGCCACATTAGCAAAATCGGCTAATTGAACTTGCATTTGTGCTGTTGCCGCAGAACCTCCCTCACTAACGAAGTCTGTCAAACGCATTTCGTTTACCCAAATAATAGCACATTTCGATTGTCCATCGTCAGGTGTCCAAGCTTGATTCGTTTTTTGATCAGGATTCCGAATACCAATCATCATTGTACGAATACCTTGAAGGTTTGGACTACCTTTTACTTTTAACCTCCGTTCCGGATTTTCAGGGTCCACGACCTCGTATTCAACAGTATTTGAAATAGTCACGTTTCCATCCGCAATGGCTTTATTTCTTGCCTTTTTTACGTCGAGCAAATTATCAAAAATGATTTCAATGTTGTTTTCTTCCGGCCAAACCCTTGTGTCACCCGTTTCTCCCCAATCGGTCAATTTCAGCGGCATTTCGTACTCGTAATAATTGTCCACGAAATCAGTTCCCAAGCGAACGAATACAGTTAAATCATTATCTTTAAGTGGTATTGTTTTATTTACTTCTTCTGCGTGAACAAACAATTTCATTTTCTTGTAGGTACGCACATCAAATTGAACATTACGATATGCAGCTCTAGCATCCCCATCTTTTAAGTTGCAAACATCCAATAATAAGGACTGCTCATTCAACTGACGTTGGTTGGTTTGAGAAGGATCCACCTCACGAATAATTCCTGGAGGGATTACGTAATTAACGGGTTCTCTATCTGAGTTTTCTTCAATATTCACAGCACCCACATTAAATGTCGTTAAATTGGCGTCCGTTTGTTGGGTTTCGCCTGGTTTGGTCAAATCTAGCAAGTATCTTCTCCACTCACCACGAACTAATTCAAGACGTGCAAAACGAAGAACTACTTCTTCATCAAAATCTTTCAAGAACATTCGCATAAATCGAATAGATCTAAAATCTTGAATTCCGTTAACCCTTTTTTGGTACTCTGTTATAGGAATTCTAAACTGAATCCATCTTTCTTGCTTATTCTCCGTACCTACAGATATGGTTTGAATATTGGTGATGAAATTCTGACCTTCTACAAGATCGTTCTTCGTCAAATCTACTTTGTATTGGAAATAGCTTTCCGTTTCACTTAAACTGTTGTCTTGGTTGATGTCTTCATTGTCTGGATTCTGACTTCCAATAGTCGGATAACCTTCATTGTTTAATAAAGTGGATTGCTCAGGAGTTGGCGAATTGCCCTCCATGTTGTTGAATTTCTTGTATCGTTGAAGAATGTTTAATTCTAATGCGTCATAATCTTCATCACGATAATAGTTGTAATTATCGTTTGAAGGATCGGCTAAAATCGAAGATTTAACTGCGGCATCTAAAACTGGATTTGCTTGGACCCATGCAATATAATTCGCGTACGCTGCTGCTTCTTCTTCATTTTTCCACCCGTCGATACCGACATCTTGATTGGCTCTAGATTCTGGATTGTTATCGAAGGCATTTACAACAATTTGTTGGGTTGAAACCTTAGACCAAACCGTCGTATCCATATCATCTGTAATTGATACTCCAGTCGGCGGTAATCCATTTTCAAAACTTTTACGCGAATCGTTCAGGGCATCTTCCGAAATGTTTCCTAAATTGAAATATAAAGTTCCTCCTGAATGTGATGTGGTTGGGTCAACGTTTTCTGCATCTTCGTGATAAGGGTCCAACATCCAAAATTGAATAAATTCAACATTGGCTTGCTCAAAATCATTGGTCGTTAATGCTCGCGAAATCCCCGCCCAACGATTTGAAGGATTATTAAATGTGCCATCTGGATTTACATTTGCAGTCGTGTCATAATTGTACATCGCCCGTTCCTTGGGATAATACGCCAAATCTAAAATAGATGCATTGGTGATTTGACCCAAGCTCAATTGTAAATTCGGCCAAATTTCTGTTTGTTGCACCAAACGCATACGACTATCTGATAAGGATTCGGGATTGTCTTTTAAGTGCTGCGGCGTTAAGCTATTGGCTTGATAAAATAATGGATCGATGTAATACCACGCCAATTTTGACCGGTTAAATCCTGAACGTAAATCTTTGAAATCTGCCTCAGGGAATAAATCGGTTTGCCCTTGTGGGACACTTGCATATCGCCAAGCCGTTGGCGAACGGAGATCAATTGTTGACTGTGATCCTTCAAAATCGTCTATGTAACTCGTCCCTTCTTTATTGATAGCTTTTGGTTGACCAGGAATCAAATGAGCGAATTCTCCTGTGAAGGATAAGGTGGATTTTTCTCGTGTAGAAATAACTGGTAAGAAATCAACTAATTTGGTCAGGAAAGGTAATTCAGTTTTAAATTGAATATCAGCGCCAATGATATTATTTTTAAACGGCTCACTTCCAAAATCTACTTTTTGGGTGATGGGTCTTTCCAACATACGCATCCAAGTAGCTCCAATGTTCAAATTCTTGCTAAATCGATAGTTATATCTGGATCCAACCAAGGACCTGGCTTGAAAACCAAAGACGGAATTACTTTCAATTGAAATTTTAATTGGTGTGCCTGATTCAAGAATTCCAGAGTTCAAAATCTTCACTCGACCCAGATTATAATCGACCGTGTAATCCACACCTTCTACCAATTGTATACCTCCAGCAGTAACGCTCACCGCTCCTTCCGGAACATTTAAGGCATTCAATGGAATATCTGAACTTATCGAAGATTGGAATTCTCCTTCTAATGAAAATCTATTTTTACTTGGTATCTGTTGCGCGGCCGTTTTTGTTGAATCGTATAGTTCCGTGAAGGCGATACGATCGACTAAAACATCTGGCATACCTTCGTCTTTTAGTTTCCCTTTCAGGGTTTTTCCGAAAGGTTCAATGGTTGTGAAGTATACCCGTCCATTTCTGGTGTTGATGGTTCCACCATTTTCTGCTCTATTTCCAGTATAGGTAATTGGAATAAAATCAAAAACACCATCGCTAAACGGCTGCTGATTCATATTTATGCGGTCCATGTTTATGGTGGTCACTAAGGGTTGTTTTTCTAATTCACCAAAAGGAAAAAATGGAACATTCAAGGAAGTATTCGGGTTGTTGTACAACAAATTCAAACGGAAACCTTTTTGGTCTACTTGATAGGCGCCAATGGCATAAACGTTTTTCATCATCAAGTCCCATCCTTTGTTTTTTGGGCTTGTAATTGTTGGTTTCAATAACTTGACAAGCAATGCATCTTGACCAACGACACCATCCGTAGACAACTCACCGACTTGATACGTATTACCTCGGTACGTGTATTCATAGGCAACGCCTAAAACTTCATCGTTGTTCAAGGGAATATTCAACGAAACATATCCCAATTGCGCGTTATAGGTGAACTCTTGTTCTGTCAATTTACGGGCATTTTCCACTTTTTCATAGTGTACGGCTTGATTAAACGGTCCCGGCGAAGCAACAGTACTGCTCAAAAGCGAAACGGCATTATTGAACCCTCGAATCAAGGGTTGAGCAGATGCCCATGCGTATAATCCATTTGCTCCATTTTGCGGTAAATCCGTTCCTGCCAAAGCACCAGGATTTCCTTCCAAATTTTCCTGCTTTGCCTCACCCATATCGGAAAAGGCCAGTATGTTTCTTGTGTTTTCGGTATTGTTTGTTCGGTTGGTTAACCAAACTTCAATTCTTGTAATATTGATCGTCGAAGCAACTATAGGAGCAGAAGCCATTGCCTCATCGTAATGATCTCGATGATACATGTTCAGGAAATAGTGCCGATTCACCTCATAGTTGTCCGCTGACAATTGAAAGGGTTGAATTTGCGCCTTTCCTTCAATGTTGATTTCTTGTCGTTTTCCTTTGGATGAAGCAGCGATTAAATCCACGGTCGCTCTTCCGAATTTCAATTGGGTATGGGCTCCAAATAAGGTTTGCGACCCTTGAATTAAAGTTGTCGGAAGTGGCAAAGAAACGTTTCCGAGTGAAATTTTCTGAACGATTTGGTCCTCGTTACCTGTATATTCTAGTTTGGAAACATTATCAAAATCAAAGGCTGCAGCCGTGTTGTAGCTTGCTCCAATTTTAAATTTCGTTCCGATTTGTCCCACCAAATTCAATTGAATCTGTTGCTGGAAATCGAATCGAGTAATTCTTCTTTGCTTAACAGGAAGAATGGGATTGTCGTAGCGTGAAGAGTTCACTCCGAATGACAATTCAACCGATCCTTGGGGACGAATTGTGATTTGGTCTGAACCGAAGAAATTCTCGAATGCTTTGCTATTAATTTTTATTGGATACTCCAAAGGTTGTCCCTCCTTCGTCTGTTCATCAATTTTTTCCTTCCAGTTTTCCGACATGGCCTTGCGCCTCTCGTATTCCAGGTATTCTTCCAAAGTCATCATGGATGGATTTCGATAATCCAAATTATTTCCAATCTTCTCTCGGAATACATATTGCCCTATGATTGGGTCGTATACTATCGTCTTTTCTATAGAGGTGGGGTCGCCCAAATCAAAACTTTGGGGTTGATTGGTCGTTGGATCCAAAGGATTGGTGATCGGATATATCAAGTTTGTGTCTTGCGAGAACACAAAACCGCTTAAAAGAAAAGCGAATAGTGAAAGAGCGTTCTTAGAACTCAATAAATATTTGATACCCATTTGTAATTTAGACTTTATAGTATTTTCAAGGCTCCTTTGATTAATTGCTCCACGGAAGCATCGGATTCGTTGACTTTATCCAATGCTTTATCCGCCGATTTTTTGTCAAAACCGAGAGAAACCAATGCACGTAACGCCTCAAAGCGAGCAGTATTGTCTGATCCAGAATTATTTTCAGTTGAAAATGCCATTTTTAACATTTTGTCCTTCAAATCAATTATTACTCGCTGTGCTGTTTTAGCTCCTATACCCTTGATACTCTGAATAGTATGCACATCTTCACCTTGTATAGCTTGCGCTATTTCACCTGTCTGCAGAGAAGACAACATTATCATTGCCGTGTTTGGACCAATTCCTGAAACGCTAATCAAATGATTGAACATTTCTCTTTCATCTGTAGTCATGAATCCGTATAGCAATTGCGCATCTTCGCGCACAATCATCTTGGTAAAGATTCGGATATTCTCATCACTTGAAATCAATGAATACGAATTCAAACTAATTTTCACCTCATACCCAACCCCACCACAATCAATAATTAATGCAGTTGGTGATTTCTCAATCAAACGTCCATTCAGTTGTGCTATCATGCTTTATTTGTTTTGGGCATCGACTACCGCGACTTTTACCATGTTGATTATTTCACGAACGGAAGCTCCTAGTTGGAGAACATGCGCTGATTTATTCAAGCCGACTAAAACGGGGCCAATTGCATCACCTTCCGTTATTTCTTGCAACAATTTATAGGATATATTTCCAGCCGCTAGATTAGGGAATATCAAGGTGTTCACCTCTTTATTGGTCAACAAAGAGAAAGGAAATTTTTCTTGCAACAGATCATTATTCAACGCAAAATTGGCTTGTACCTCTCCATCAACTACTAAACTCGGGTGTTTTTCATGAAGAATATTTGTCGCTTTCGACATTTTCTTCGAATCCTTGCCCGGTGATGAACCAAAATTGGAATAACTAAGTAGGGCAATTCTCGGTGTGACTTTGAACTTACGCACCATTTTGGCCACATTGTTCGTCAACTCGGCAATTTGTTCGGCCGTAGGGTCAACATTGATGGTTGTATCCGCCAAAAACAAAGGTCCTTTTTTGGTAATCAAGATGTACATTCCGGCAATGGTGGTAACATCCTTTTGAAGACCAATCGTTTGAATAAATGGTTTTACCACTTCTCTGTAGTTTCTTGTCAATCCAGATAATACAGCATCCGCATCACCTTGTTCCACCATCATAGCACCAAAGTGATTTCGCTCGCGCATTAATTGGATAGCCTCGTATTCCGTGACGCCCTTCCGCTTACGCGCGTTGAAAAAGGCTTTTCCGAATTGGTTTCTTTTCTCCTCTTCTTCTTCCGATTTCGGATCTACGATTTCTACATCACCAAAATCGAGAGAATACTCTTGAATTAGTTTCTCAATTAATGACCGCTTCCCAAGGAGCACTGGTATACAAATTCCTTCTTCTTGTGCGGTTTGTGCTGCTTTCAGCGTTTTAATATTGTCTGCCTCAGCGAAAACAACCCGTTTTGGATTGCTTTGTGCTTTTTCGGAGATATTTCGAAGTATTTTATTGTCGAGACCTAACCTCTTCTTGAGATTACTTTCGTATTCATCCCAATCTTTAATAGGTTGTTTGGCGACTCCTGAATCGATCGCTGCTTTGGCAACCGCGGGAGCAACATAATAAATCAACCTTGGGTCCAACGGCTTTGGAATAATTTGATCTCTTCCGAAAAGAATATTCTTCTCACCGTACGCTTCAATTACCTCTTCAGGGATCGTCTCTTTTGCTAATTCCGCTAGTGCTTTAACCGCTGCCAACTTCATTGCTTCATTGATAGTTGTCGCTCTAACATCCAATGCCCCGCGGAAAATGTAAGGGAATCCCAAAACATTATTTACTTGGTTAGGATGGTCGGATCTTCCCGTCGCCATGATAATGTCTTTTCTTGTCGACGTAGCATCTTTGTACGAAATTTCCGGTTCTGGATTCGCTAAAGCAAAAACGATTGGATCTTTGGCCATGGCTTTCACCATTTCTTTGGATACGATACCGCCTTTTGAAAGACCTACAAATACATCGGCTTTTTTAAAAGAATCTTTGAACTCAATATCTTTTTTGTGCTTCGAATAGGGCAACTTACTTCCGTCTAAGCCTTCACGTCCTTCCCAAATCAAACCTTTGGAATCATACATGAAGATATTGGTCACTTTAGCTCCCAAAGCAATATACAATTTTGCACAAGACATGGCCGCTGCTCCAGCTCCGGAGATAACAATTTTTACTTTGTCCATCTTCTTTTTGGCCAATTCCAGTGCATTTATCAGAGCTGCAGCAGAAATAATGGCCGTACCGTGTTGGTCATCGTGCATAATTGGAAGGTCCAATTCTGCTTTTAGTCGTTCTTCTATTTCGAAAGCTTCCGGGGCTTTAATATCTTCTAAATTGATTCCTCCAAATGTTGGCGCAATCGCCTTAACCGTTTGAATGAATAATTCAGGATCAGATGCGTCCAGTTCAATATCAAAAACATCAATATCTGCGAATATTTTGAAAAGTAAGCCTTTCCCTTCCATTACCGGTTTAGATGCTTCGGGCCCAATGTTCCCCAATCCAAGAACTGCAGTACCATTTGAAATCACTGCAACTAAGTTTCCTTTAGATGTGTATTTGTATACATCGTCTTTGTTTTCAGCAATCTTTAAACAAGGCTCTGCAACACCAGGCGAGTAGGCCAACGACAAATCTCGCTGTGACGAATAGGGTTTCGTTGGAACAACCTCAATTTTACCTGGTTTACCCGAAGAGTGATAATCTAATGCGTCTTGTTTTTTAATTTTCGCCATGTCCGATTTTTGGAAGGGTTAAAGGTAAGCAATTATTGAGAAACACTGAGGCAAAAAAAAGGGTCTTGTTACGATAGTTATCGGAACAAGACCCTAAAATTATATTGAGAATTAAGTTCGTTATTAACGAACTACCACTCTAGCTGTTTTGCTAATTCCGTTAGACGAAATAGTTACAATGTAAACTCCTGAAGCTAAATCAGATACAGGAAGTTTAACCAATTGTGATCCAGCTGCATTCTCCAATGAAGTAGAAGAAACTGTAACACCAGCAATATTTGAAATAGAAACTGTGTAAGCTCCGCCTTTTCCGTCAAAAACAACGTTTACGATGTCAGATGCAGGATTCGGGAAAATAGCCAAGTTAGCAACCAATTCTTCTGCTAATCCAGCTGAACTTCCATCTGCAATTGAAATAGATTTCGCATTCATGATTTCACCTGTTGTATTGTTCAACAATAAAGCTACAGCATGCATATTGTCACGTGTGCTTGATGCAGGGATCGTGTATGGGAATGATGCAGTACCAACTGTACCGTCAACGATAGTAGCAGGAACTGATCCAGCTAATCCATCATAACCCCCCAATAAGGCAACACCTACATGATCATACACCATTTGTGCTGCTGGTACTGGATCTGGCAAAGCCTCATATCCACCCATTGCACCTTGACCACCACCTGAGTAGTAGTTTGCTTGGTTCCATTGTGCTCCTGTTCCAGTAACACCATCTTCAATCATTACAACCGCTAAACGGAAGTTTCCTGCAGATACTGGCGTATAAAAAGTTGCCGTTGCATCTAAAGTTACATTTGAACCTGTACCTGTAACTGTAACTCCAACATTAGCTGGTACGCCTTTGTTGATGTTTGCAGTGTAATAAGCTTCAAACGCGGCTTGTGAGACAGAAGCATCCAATTCCGAACGCATGTAGTTTCCTCCTGGGAATCCTGTAATCCCAGCACCGTCATCGTAAGCTGTAACTGTCATGGGATCACCGTTATGTACAGCAATACCGATGAAATCAGTATAAGTTGCTTGCATGTAATCCATTGCAACAGCTCCACGAGGACACCATCCACACCAAGTTCCAGTTCCTTCTTCAATCACAATATTTTTAGATGTGGCTTGACTCAGGGTATTGTGCATTATAGTTCCCTGGTTATCTGTAGGGTCACCATCTGCTACTGCATTTACCATAGTAATTGTAACTGCGATGTTTTCTTCAACTGCTGTTGCATACGTAACATTCGTTGGGTGAGAAACAGTAATTGTCGCTCCAACAGCGATGTTAGTCGTAATCGTTTGTGAATGACTAGTACCATCATTCCAATCAATAGTCAAAGAAGTAATTGGGTTCGACCCAACGTTGGTAACATCTACCGTCAATGGTGAATTTGTATTAATCAATGCATAACGATCAACACTTGCAAAGTTGTATTTTGCATTGTTTGCCGGTGGAACTTCGATCACAACATCGTCAATAGCCAATCCAGTTGCCCATGCACCACCATCATCATATTTCCAACGAACTTTAACGTCAGTTGCGCCATTTGTAGCAGCACCTAAAGCTATAAAGTTTGATTGCCAGCTTAAAGATGCAGATGTTCCCGCCATTGTAAATGCTGTAGTCCAAGTAGCTCCACCATCAGCAGAAACTTCAACGATGTGCGGATTACCACCATATGACAAATCATCAAGAAAATTATACTTAAGTATTACTCCCGAAAGACCTGTAAGGTCCATAGAAGGAGTAGTTATGTATGCCGCACTTAAATTACAGTTACATACGTCATCATTCACTTGAGCAAAGTCACCATGAGCTGGTACAGGCCAATAACCTCCAGTATTTGCTATGGCAGCATTTCCAGTTACCCAGTCTCCTGTTCCAACTGTTGTTGATTGAGAAGCCCATCCAGCTGGCAGAGCTCCAGATAATCCTTCGAAATCTTCAGTTAACACCTGAGAAAAAGCTCCAGTTGCAAACAAAAGACTACCGCAGAGTAATATTTTTTTCATAATTTATTAGTTTTAATTAGTTTTATTTGGATTCAAATATACAACGCATGCCCTGTTTAGTCAAGAATTAGGACAGTTAAAATTAAACCTAATGCTACCTATTATTGAAAAGCTAAAATATCATCTATGACGCAAAAGCAAAAATTAGTAATTTTTTCAGGGGCTGGCATGAGCGCAGAAAGCGGTATCAGTACATTTCGAGATACAGGTGGATTATGGGAAAAATTTAAGGTTGAGGATGTGGCCACGCCTCAAGCTTGGACAGCAGATCCAGAGAAGGTCCAACATTTTTACAACCAGCGAAGAAAACAAATTCTTGATGCTTCACCGAATTCGGCACATTTACAAACAGCAGAGTTCGAAAAGTACTATGAAGCGACTGTTATCACTCAAAATGTTGACGATTTACATGAAAGAGCAGGGTCTTCGCAAGTGCTGCATTTACACGGAAACATTCGACAAGCCAAAAGTTCAGGCCCGAATCAAGAAAGAAAACTTTACCCAATAGAAGGATGGGAATTGAGCCTAACTGACACATGTGACGAAGGATTCCCGTTGCGTCCGAATGTGGTTTGGTTTGGCGAAGAAGTTCCCATGCTAGAAACGGCAGAAAAGATTATTTCGAAAACTGATATTTTTATTGTAATTGGTACATCACTGAATGTTTATCCCGCAGCTGGACTTATTCATGCTGCTAAAAATGACTCTAAAAAAATAATTATCGACCCACATTCTATTGAATTGAACGCCCCAGCTGGATTTGAAGTATTGAAAATGGGCGCTGGTGAGGGATTAAAATATTGGCGCAAAAAAATGGAGAACCTGTTTTAGTTCTCCATTCAAATGCAATCAAATATCTTTATTTCTTCTTCAAGACATCCTTCACAAAATTCTCAATTGCGGCCGTCATCGATGGTGCATTGGGAAGTGGGGCTGAAATATCGACTCTTAACTTGTTGTTTAATACAGCGTTTGCTGTTGTTGGCCCAAAAGCCGCAATCAAGGTGTCGTTTTGTTTAAACTCTGGGAAGTTTTTCACTAAAGATTCTATCCCGCCTGGACTAAAGAATACAAGAATATCATAATACACATCTTCCAAATCAGAAAGATCAGAAGCCACCGTTCTGTACAAACAAGCTTTGGTAAAATCGACATTGTGTTCTTCTAGTGTTGCGGGAATTTTATCTCTAAGAATATCCGTACAAGGCAACAAGAATTTTTCACTCTTGTGCTTTTTTATGACATCCATTAAATCTTCTATCGTTTGCTTACCATAGAAAATTTTTCTTTTTCTATAGGTAACATATTTTTGAAGATAAAAAGCGACAGCTTCCGAAATACAAAAATATTTCATGGAATCCGGCACGTCAAATCTTATTTCCTTTGCTATTCTGAAGAAATGGTCAGCGGCTGTTTTAGAAGTTAGAATGATAGCAGTATGTTCAGGAATATTGACCTTTTGCGTTCTAAATTCCGCAGCATCTATACCTTCTACGTGTATAAAAGATCGAAAATCTATTTTTAGTTTATATTTCTCGGCTAAATCAAAATAAGGTGATTTTTCACCTTCCGGTTTAGGTTGAGATACGAGTATAGTTTTTATAGACAAAATCGTTACTTTTTAATTGAACATTATTTAAACATCCATGTATACAGAAACCATGCTAAAATACTAATAGGCAGGATTTCAAGCGTGCAAAGGTACAACAAAATATAATACCACTCTACCCCCTTTCTCAACAAAAATAGCGAGGACCGAATGACCCTTTTAAAATTCAAAAGAAAAAAGAGTGTAAATAACAGTAATACCAAAATATCGGCGTAGGAAGGATTAAGCACCCATATCAGATTGAGAAGAAAAAAAATAAGCCCAACGAATTGAGGAAGTACCCATGTCGTCTGAAGAGGTACTTGATAAATTGATTTTAAACCAGTTAAAAAAGCTACAAAAGACATCGCTACAAAGGCCAACATGAAAAAGCCCAGCGATATTCCCAAAGCATAAACGATTGATGTTAAACTCTCGCCCTGTTTGTCACTAATGATTAAATAAATACTGTGTGCTAAGGTGATAACAAAGTTAAAAGCGAGAAACCATGCAGGAGACCCCAGCATTGGCCATCCTTCCCTTTTTTGAGATTCCGTTTGGCCAGGCTGAAAAAAAATCTTTAGCAAAACCCTAAAACTTTGTGTATTGCCCGCTTTAGAAAACACAATCAACAATAAAGAAACAAGTAAAAAAAAGAGTTGAAACGTACCGAAAGTTCCCGCCTTTGATCCCAATTCCATAGCGTGCCATGTGGCATCTTGTATCCCGAAGAAAGAACTTTGAAGTACGGGAAACATTCTGTTTATTCTTTTGTTATTAATTGATAGTTACTTTTTCGGCTTAGATAGGAGTAAATTATTCCTAACTTTGGCGAAATTACAAAGATAAAATTGAATGGCAACTGATCAATACACACACCCCGATTATTATGCTATGGACGACTTCTTAACGGATGAGCAAAAGCTTGTACGTGACGCTGCGCGCGCTTGGGTAAAAAAGGAAGTTTCCCCTATAATTGAGGATAATTACGAAAACTGTACATTTCCCAGACATTTATTAAAAGGATTGGGCGAAATTGGTGCTTTTGGCCCTTATATTCCAGAGGAATATGGTGGTCCAGGATTGGATCAAATTTCGTACGGAATTATCATGCAAGAATTAGAACGTTGTGACTCTGGTTTGCGCTCAACTGCCTCTGTTCAAAGTTCATTGGTGATGTATCCGATCTGGAAATACGGAAACGAAGAGCAACGTATGAAATATTTGCCGAAATTAGGAACAGGTGAAATGATAGGTTGTTTCGGTTTGACTGAACCTGACCATGGTTCCAATCCGGGTGGTATGATTACCAATTTCAAAGACGACGGTGATTATGTCATTTTGAACGGTGCAAAAATGTGGATATCGAATGCCCCATTTGCAGATATCGCTGTTGTTTGGGCAAAAAACGAAGAAGGTCGGATTCATGGCTTAGTCGTTGAACGAGGAATGGAAGGATTTTCCACTCCAGAAATGCACGGTAAACATTCACTTCGCGCTTCAGCAACTGGAGAGTTGATTTTTGTAAATGTGCGCGTACCGAAAGCAAATATTTTACCAAACAAATCTGGTCTAGGCGCTCCGTTAGGTTGTTTGGATTCAGCCCGATTTGGAATCGCTTGGGGAGCTCTTGGAGCTGCGATGGATTGTTACGATCAAGCCTTGCGTTACTCAAAAGAAAGAACTCAATTTGGTGTTCCAATCGGTGGATTTCAATTGATACAAAAGAAATTGGCGGAAATGATTACCGAAATCACGAAAGCTCAATTGTTGACTTTTAGATTGGGTCAATTGCGCAATGACGGAAGAGCAACATCTGCTCAAATTTCGATGGCAAAAAGGAATAACGTAGAAATTGCATTGGACATCGCTCGTGAAGCACGTCAAATTCACGGTGCAATGGGTATCACAAACGAATATTCAATTATGCGTCACATGGCGAACTTGGAGTCTGTTTTGACTTACGAAGGAACACACGATGTTCACTTGTTGATAACAGGAATGGACATCACAGGTATTCCAGCCTTTACACGAGAGATGCCGGAATTATAGGATAACGGACTTCGACATGCTCAGTCTGCGCAAAATAAACCGAGGGCTGAGCATGTCGAAGTCCGAAATTAAACCGTTTCTCTAACATCCTTCACATTCAATTGCAAGGTCGTTTTTCCATTCCACGTATTACTTTCCAAGGTGTAAATGATATCCGCTGGTACACCGCTCGCTAAAAAATCTACTTTTTCAGCCAAGTTAAACCCTATTGCCTCCAGAGTGAAATCAGATTGCGGTTGCATTAATGTTAATTTTAGATGTTTGTCTTTCAGAATTCTCGTTGCGACAGCAAATACATTCTTCGTTAAAAATACAGGTTTCATATTCCCAGGACCATGTGGTTCGAGCTGATCCAATACCCTTTTCAATCGTGGTAGAGCTTGTAAAGACTCTCCGGGATTAAAAATATCGCTGAATTGAATTTCAATATCAACATTTTCTGTTGGGTTAAGATCATCTGGCTTTAAACCTCTGGCAACTATGCCTTCAAACCTATTGGTGAATTCTTCAATGTTCTCTTTTTTTAATGTAAGGCCAGCAGCATGTGTATGTCCACCATATTTTTCAATTAAATCCGCACATCCTGTTAAGGTTTCGTGAATATCAAAGTCATTCACCGTGCGAGCCGAACCCGTCAACAATCCGTTACTCTCTGCAAAAACTATGGTTGGTCTGAAATGTCGTTCTATTAAACGAGATGCCACAATACCGACTACCCCTTTGCTCCAGCCTTCTTTATGAACCACCGTTGATTTCTTGTTCTCAAAATTTACGTCCGAGGAAATAATTTCGAGCGCTTCCTTCGTTATTGTTTCGTCTAGTGCCCTGCGCTCCGTGTTGTGCTCATTTATACTGTTGGCAAAAAAAGCAATTTCATCATCATCTTCTGATATCATCAAACGAACCGCATCACTACCTAGATTTATTCTTCCTGCCGCATTTATTCTAGGTGCAATAGTAAATACCACATCGGTTAATGAAAGAGGTTTTGTTTTACCGGCAATTTCGAGCAGTTTTTCAAAATTTTTTCGCGTATTCTGGTTGAATCTCTTCATGCCCTCGGCCGCTAAAATTCTATTTTCGTCGACAACCGTCACTAAATCGGCGCCAATGGCAACAGCAACAAAATCAAGAAGATTCATTACTTCCTCCTCCGACCAATTCTTTGATTTTTGTAACGCTTGAATAAATTTAAATCCAACCCCACAACCACATAGGTCTTTAAAAGGATAAGTACATCCTTTTTGCTTTGGATTCAAGATGATTGCTTTAGGTAATTCATCTCCAGGTTCGTGATGATCACATACGATTATGTCGATTCCATTTTCTGCAGCGAAATCAAGCTCCGCTTTATTTTTAATACCACAATCCAGGGTGATGATTAAATCGACTTTTTGCTGAATAGCAAGTTCCATTCCTTTCTGGGAAACACCGTATCCTTCCTCGTAGCGATCTGGAATATAATAGATGAGATTTTCGCCTCTTTTTTTTAAATAAGAATACAGCAATGAAACCGAAGTAGTTCCGTCCACGTCATAGTCTCCAAACAACAGTATCGTTTGTTTGTTGTCGATAGCAACTGTCAACCTTTTAACGGCTAAATCCATCCCTTTCATTAAAAATGGATCATGTAGTTTGGCCAAATTTGGGCGGAAGAATTCTTCCGCCTCAGAAAAAGTGTTGATGTTTCTTTGTAACAAAACCTCCGAGACTACCTTAGAAACCTTCAGCTCGTTGCTCAGGTTTTCTATTTCGATTTTCGGAATGGGAGGTGTGACTAACCAGCGTTTATGCATAAGTACGAATTTACCTTTAAGTTATAAAAAAAATTGCCTTGCTAAGTCTGTTTATTATTCCTTTTTTAGGTTTTACATAAATATCATATGAATTTGCTGAGCCTATTCCTACAGGAAGCGAGTCTTTGATCACTCCATATGCACATTCACTATGGTAATTATAAAAGCGATATCTATTTTGAATTGTCCCCAATTGAGATATATAAAATAAGCACTATGATTGGTCTCGTTTCAAAAGATTCGGTAAACGATGGTGGAAAATATATAGTTCGTAACAACTATATCTTCGGGATTCATGAAACGGATTCAATACCTTTTACTTTGCAAGGACACCGTTATTATTTTGGAATTCGTCACCGTGAGGAAGTGATAGGGCCCAACTCGAAAAATGTTTTAAGTAAAGTATCCAATCAGTCTTACCTGTTGAACTTTTACAAGGATGGCGGATATGTCCCTTGTTTGTTCTCAATTGTTGAAGGTACATTGGCGATTCAATATTTCGATTATGAATCAGATACAGAAATGTTTGCCATGGTACCGAGTAGAGTTAAAAAGCAAGAACAGTTTCTAACTGTTGTCCAACTCAATCCAGCGAGAGCTGATTTTACTGACATAAACTTTTCAGAAATGTTTAACACGGAAAGAAAATATCAGATTACAAACTAATTAATTGTTAACGCAAAATAGGGAACGCCCTCTAACTTTTAAGTTGGAGCGCGTTTTTTTTATGAGTTGAAATAATTAACTGATGTTTCTTGCTCTATCTATACCTTGGTTAAAACTAACTTGGTGTCACCTTCAGATTCAATATCTGTAACGAGCGCATTTTCATTAACAGTATTGAATATGATGCTATTCGCCAATACTTCGTTGCAAATAAAGTCTCTATTCCCTTTTACTGCTCCTTGAATAATATCGGTACTTTCCATGACGATAGCAATACGATCTGTCACTTCAAATCCAGCTTCTTTACGGAAGTTCTGAACGCGATTGATGACTTCTCTTGCCAAACCTTCTTTGCGCAGTTCATCTGAAATGGTAACATCCATAGCAACGGTATACGAACCTTCGCTCGCTACCAAAAGACCAGGAATTTCTTGGGCCGATATTTCGAAATCTTCAATCGTCAATTCGATGGATTCACCATTCACATCACCATTCCATCCACCGTTTTTTTCAATCGCTTGAATTTCAGATTGAACAAATTTGCTCACCAATTCAGCAATGGCCTTCATGTATTTTCCATATTTCGGACCGATGGTTTTGAAATTAGGTTTGATCCCTTTTACCAGCACATTGCTTCCTTCTTCCAATACCTCCAATTCCTTCACATTTACTTCGGAAAGAATCAAATCTTGAACGTGCAATACGTTTTTTACAAACTCAGGATCCAAAGCTGGAACCATTATTTTTTGAAGCGGTTGACGTACCCGAATTCTCTCTTTTTTACGCAAACCAAGCACCAATGAAGATACTTTTTGAGCAATCTCCATTTGTTTCTCCAAGTCTGAATCAATCAAGTTTTCGCTCACTTTCGGGAAGTCGGCCAAATGCACGGATTCTTTCCCTTGACCTTTTACAGATTGCAAATCCATATACAACTGATCCATGAAGAAAGGAGAAATTGGCGAACTCATGATGGATATCGCTTCCAAACAGGTATACAAAGTTTGATACGCAGAAAGTTTATCGTTTTGGTCATCGGCACCCTGTTTCCAGAATCGGCGGCGTGACAAACGTACAAACCAATTCGATAAATGATCGACGGTAAAATCTTGAATAGCACGTCCCGCTCTTGTTGGCTCGTATGCTTCGAAAGCAGATTCTACTTCTTTTATCAAGGTATTCAATTGCGACAATATCCAACGGTCGATTTCTGGTCTTTCGTTAATTGGCAAATCGGGCTGAGAATAATCGAACTCATCGATATTGGCGTACAGCGCGAAGAAGGAATACGTATTGTAAAGCGTCCCGAAGAATTTTCGTTGCACTTCGGTGATTCCGTCTTTGTCAAATTTCAGATTGTCCCATGGCTGTGCATTCGTAATCATATACCAACGCGTGGCATCGGGACCGTATTTTGGTAAAATCTCAAATGGATCTTCCGCATTGCCCAAACGTTTCGACATTTTTTGTCCGTTTTTGTCCAAAACCAATCCGTTTGAAACCACATTTTTATAGGCAACTGAATCGAAAACCATGGTTCCGATCGCATGTAAAGTATAGAACCAACCTCGTGTTTGATCGACTCCTTCGGCGATAAAATCAGCTGGATATGCCTTGTTGTTGTCTATCGCTTCTTTGTTTTCGAAAGGATAATGCACTTGCGCATACGGCATCGAACCTGAATCGAACCATACGTCGATTAAATCCGACTCACGGCGCATTGCTTCACCTTTTGACGAAACCAAAACGATTTCATCTACATAGTTTTTGTGTAAATCTACTTGCGCGTAATTCTCTTTGGACATATTGCCCACTTCGAAATCGGACAATGGATTTGTCTCCATTATTCCAGCAGAAACTGAAGCATCGCAAGCGGTTTTTAACTCTTCTACTGACGAAATACAAACACGTTCAGCGCCATCTTCTGTCGACCAAATCGGGATGGGTATTCCCCAATATCGAGAACGAGAAAGATTCCAATCGTTCAAATTCTCTAACCATTTTCCGAAACGGCCTGTACCTGTCGATTCTGGTTTCCAATTGATAGTAGTGTTGAGTTCCATCATTCGTTCTTTAGACTCGGTCGCTTTTACGAACCATGAATCCAAAGGGTAATACAATATCGGTTTGTCCGTTCTCCAGCAATGAGGATAACTGTGGACATATTTCTCGACTTTAAAAGCGCGATTTCTTGTTTTCAAATCTATAGAAATCAAAACATCTACTGATTTATCGGGCGCTTGACCGTCGTCGTAGTATTCGTTTTTGACGTACAATCCAGCCAATTCTCCGATTTCTGGTCTAAATTTACCTTGTAAATCGACAAGAGGAACTAAATTTCCGTTTCCGTCATCGACCAACATTCCTGGAACACCTGCATCTGCAGCAACCTTGGCATCGTCCGCTCCGAAAGTAGGCGCTGTGTGCACGATTCCTGTTCCATCATCGATTGTCACGAAATCACCACTGATAACCACAAAAGCTTTCTCAGGATTTTCAGCTGGTTGTGCGTAAGGAAGCAATTGCTCGTAACGCAAACCGATCAAATCTTTTCCAAGACATTCATCTGCAACGAAGAAAGGAACTTGTTTGTCTCCTTCGTTGTAATTCGAAAGTTCGTCTTCGTTTTCTACCGCTTGAAATCCTTTTCCAAACTGATACCCCACCAAGTTTTTCGCTAGGATTACGTTTTGCTTTTGGAAGGTATATGGGTTGAATGTTTTTACTAGAACGTATTCAATTTTTGGTCCGACTGTTAGTGCGGTGTTGGAAGGTAATGTCCATGGAGTCGTAGTCCAAGCTAAAAGGAAGGTGTCTTCATCCTTTTGGGCGCCTCCAAAGGTGGATAATTCATTCTCCAAAACCTTAAATTGTGCGACACACGATGTATCCGTCACATCTCGATAACAACCCGGTTGATTGATTTCATGCGAGGACAAACCCGTTCCCGCTTTTGGTGAATACGGTTGAATTGTGTATCCTTTATAAATTAAATTCTTTTTGTACAATTGTCCGAGCAACCACCAAACAGACTCCATATACTTGGGTTCGTAGGTGATGTAGGGATCGCTCATGTCGACCCAATAGCCCATTTTTTCAGTCAAATCGTTCCACACATCCGTATATTGCATCACGGTCTCGCGACAAGCTTTGTTGTATTCTTCGACAGAAATTTTTGTTCCGATATCCTCTTTCGTAATGCCGAGGGCTTTTTCAACACTCAATTCTACAGGCAAACCGTGTGTATCCCAACCCGCTTTTCGTTGTACTTGAAATCCTTTGAGGGTTTTGTAACGACAGAAAATGTCTTTAATCGCACGGCCCATAACGTGGTGAATACCCGGCATACCGTTGGCAGAGGGCGGTCCTTCGTAAAAAACAAACGATGGATCTCCTTCGTGTTCCGAAATCGATTTTTCGAAAATTTGGTTTTGTTTCCAATTCTCTTGAATGGTGGCGGCAACTTTTGGTAAATCTAAACCTTCGTAAACGGGATATTTTTTGGACATTTTTGTGCGATTTTCGAGGGGCAAAGATAGGGAAAAGACTTTTAAATTACGTTGACTATTAACCGTTGACCTGTGACTTTATGACTTTTGACTCAATCACAATCAAATTATTCTCCACGAACAATCAATGGTCAACGGTCAAAAGTCAAAGTCTTCTTCCATAAAAATATATTCGGATAAAAAAGTCTTTTATTTGACGAAAGTCTTTATCTTTGGCTGAAATTAAAAGTAAAATGTTCTCAAAAACGTGCGAATACGGTATCAAGGCAGTTGTTTTCATAGCGAATACTTCGGATACACAAGAGCGCGTTAATTTGAAAAGTATAGCGGAAGCCATCGATTCGCCGGAGGCTTTTACAGCAAAAATATTACAACAATTGGTTCGCTCAAATCTAGTGGATTCGCAAAAAGGACCGAATGGTGGATTTTTTCTAGAAGCTGAAAAACTCGATTGTTTGGTGCTAGCCGATGTGGTAAACGCTATAGACGGTGATTCGATATTCAAAGAATGTGGTTTGGGCTTGAAGAATTGCGATGAACTTCGTCCTTGCCCTATGCACGATGAATTCAAAGAAATTCGTGACAATTTAGAATCGATGCTTCAATATGCGAAAATCAGCGAATTGGCATTTGGACTGAATGAAGGTGTTACATTTTTGAAATAATCTTAAGGGAATTTTGATGTTGAAGATCTAAGGTGAAAGGCTTTTGACTTAAAACTTCAGTTCCTTCAACCTCTGCTCCAAAGCAATAAAAATCGCCGCCATTCCCCAGATAGGAATACAAGCCTTATCCGTATCCAGATAATTGTTTAAGAAGCCGTGAATGAAATACGAAGACAAGGCCAATATCATGAAGAAAAGCAGTTGTTTTATCTCATTGTCTTCCTCGGGCCAATCCAAATAAAGTCGGATACCTTTGTAAAAAACGAAGCCAATCAAAATCAAGAAAAAGATCAATCCCGGCAAGCCAGTTTCGGAAAGTGGTCCCAAATATTCGCTGTGCGCATTTCCGGCATCGCCAAAATTGGTGGAGATAATAGTGAGGTTTTCTGGAGCTTGAAAACGGGCATATTCAAAAGCGTAGGTCCCAGGCCCGAAACCAATAACTGGGCGTTCTTTGAACATTTCCCAAGCACACGACCAACGGTTCAATCGTTCCAAATTGGAAGCGTCTGTCGTGACATTCGTAGCACTTTGAAGGCGTTCACCAAAATCTTCTGTGGTATGGTCTTGCTTGTTTCTCGCCAATTCCATCTGAAGGTTGTCCCATGAGAAAAACAAGATAATTCCAAGAAAGGCAGTGACACCAAACAAGTACGAAAATTTGATTCTGAGTTTAATGACCAAACCAATTCCAAAGGCACCCACCACACTCAACCAAGCTGCACGCGTATAAGAAAAGTACAGCCCAATCGCTAAAACGGCTATCATTGAAATCAAAACGACTTGGGTGAGTAAGGTGTATTTTTTGCTTTGATACAACCCGATCGCCAGCAACAAAGTCAGCGCGACAATGGCACCATAAATCGTGTGATCTTTGAAAAATGGCCACATTACCCAATGACTTTCTTTTTCGCCAAAACTATAAGTGGCGTGAAGAGTTACAGTGTACATCACTGCGATTACCATTCCAATGATGAACAACCAAAGGAAGGTTTGAATGTTTTTTTTCTTGCCGAAAACAATTGGCCCCAAAAGCAAAAGTGGAACGAAAAACCAAAGTTTCGCGATAACGAATTTGATAGAAGCAAGCGGTTCTGATGAGCTAATTGTACTCAACAAAAGCCAGGTCACATATACTGCTGCGGCAATCAAGATTGGGCTTCGCCACACGTGTTTTGGAATAAATCCTTTTCTCGTTTCTTGCATGATAAGCAACAGCATCATTCCAAAAAGCAAAGGTTCTGTAGGGACGAAAAGCCCCAAACTATTCGTGTATTCTTCAATATTTATACTCAGGGGCGTTAGAAATGCCAAGGCTAAAAAACTGTACTCGGAATAATAGACAGCAAAATAAATGAATAATAATCCGATGGAAAGAAGAGCGAAATACGCTTGGTCGAACCAAATGAAGTACGCCGAAAACAGGATATAAAGCAGTCCCGCGAGACCCAATCCAATATTCGAGCGAAGAAAGTGCATTAGGCGATTTTCTTCAATTCTTTGAAACGCTCACGCAAAAGAAGCGCGAAAATCATGAAAAAGAAAGCCCCAAAAGTCGACATCAAAATAATAATGGCCTTTTTTGGTCTGTCCTTTTTGTCGGCAATGACGGCAGATTCTACAATAAACTTGTGGTTGAAAAGTGTGTTTGCATCCGATTCAGCTTGTTCATAGGAATCTTCGAACTTGGCCAGTTTCACAATCATTTCATCACGCAACATTTGAAGTCCGTCGAATTTGGCTCCAAATTTCAGATTGACATCGATTTGATTCTGGAAAAAGCTTCTATCGGCCGGCGAACGTGCGTCATTATATGCTTGGAAAAGGTTCGCTCTACTTTCGTTTGGAACTACTCCGTTGACTGATAGGGTGTCCATTTCCGTTTGCAAGGTCTTCATCTGTTCTTCCAACATCGCGCGCTTTCTTTTGTTGATTTCAAAAGCCGGTAGCGTTCGTTCTTGTACCATCTCATTCTTAACCGTATCAATCAGATCGACAATCTTATTGGCAATAGTAGCTGCTAATTCTGGATTTTTGTCCAAAACATCAATCTCTATCGATCCATATCGTGTGCGGTTGAATTGAATATGATTGTTATAGGCTTTATTCAATTTGAAATTCTTGTTTACATCGTTCAAATCAACGTCATAATTCTTAAACAAATCAAAACGCTCGATCAAGATATTCCGAATTTTAGACGATTTAAGAATTTGCACCAATTGTTCTGCTTGTTCTTCTTCACCAAAATCCATCGACGACGCTTTTGCATTTCTTTGTTCAGAGAAGGAAACCGTACTCGTAGCGGCGGGAAAAACGACTGCTTGCGATTTGTAAAGTGGCGTTAAAAAGAAAGAAACGACCAAAGAAATCATTGCCGTGGCCGCAGTGACCATCAAAATGATTCGACGGTTTTTCCAGATAAAGACCAATAAATTCTGTCTTTCTTCTTCTAAATGTATTTCGTTTTGTTCCATTGTACTTAATTCGTTCTAAACTGCGCAGTATTCAGGCGCGAAGATAGCGTTATAATTTTAAAGCTTTTCAAGCTCATCCTGATTATTTTCAGGTGCCAAGCCCTTCTGCGACACGAGCAAAATCATTTCTTTGACGTTCCAAAAACGCAAGACAACCAATATTATTATTCCGAGGGCCATTTCCGTTAGAATTGGATAGCCCAAATACGGATGCAGGCAACTCAAACCGAACCAAAAAATCATAAGAATTAGGATCAATTCAAATCCGTAATTCTGAAACGTTTTTGCCCCAAAAGAGCGAACAACATAGAATCCTTGAACGCCTGCGATGAAAGTTTGCGTAATGAAAGTTGCCCACGCAGCACCTTCGGCTCCATACGTGGCAATCCAATAAAAATTCAAACTGATGTTGATGACGATGCCGGCAGCTGCAGTTTTATTGAGGAACTTCAATTCATCGGTAGCAGTCAAATACGTTCCAAATATTAATGAAACGCCCATGGCAACGAAGCTCAACATCAACCATTGAAATGAAGGAATCGACGCATGAATATCGTTTTCGTAAATCCACGACAAAATGGTTTCGGCATTGAAATAACAGAGAAAGGAAAGTAGAATTGCGCCTCCAATCAACAATTTAGAAGACAGGAACAAGAGTTTTAAATTCTCTGCTTTGTCTTTCATTTGAAAGGTGAAAAGTGGCAACAACAATCCGGTGAAGAGCATTCCAAACATAAAGAAGGCATCCAAAAGTCGGAAGCCTTGGGCATACACTCCAGCTTCATAAGCACCATCGGAATGCAAACGTTCGACCATGATGGAATCCAAACGTGTGTACAACATCATAAAGAGTATGAAAATGGCGTAGGGCAAACTTTTGCGAACGACTGTCAAAGCAAATGGAACGTCCAATTTGATTTTCGGAATGCCAATTTTTCTGGATAGCGTCCAAAATGCGGCAACCAGCACCAAGGAATAACAAACCGTTTGAATCCAGATGAACCATTCTATTTTGAAAGCATCGGTATACCAAAAGAGTGAACCACAAATCAAAATGAGTAACAAACGATCGAGGACAGAGAACATGGCATCCAATTTGAAGTACAACATGCCTGCAAAGTGGCTTCTTGCATAAGCGATCAGGACGACAAAAAACTGATTCAAAATGAGGAATCCGAGTAAACCAAAATCGGCTTTATCGTACCCCATTACGAGCGCAATGAAGATAGTTATAACAACGTAAACGAGAAACAATAGAATTCGGAATCCCATCATTTTACTAATATAACGCGAAACTATTTTTGGAAACTGCGCGACATTTTTCGTTGTAAAATTGTTAATGCCGAGATCGAGAATGATATTGAAAAGAAAGGAGAGATTTAGCAAGGTGAAATACAACCCGTATTCTTCGGCTCCCACTCGATTTTGAACGCCAGAATCTATTCCAAAAATCGCAATTGGCTTAATCAAAAGATTCAAAACCAATAACAAAAGAAGATTTGAAAAGAATTTTTTCTGCACCCTATTAGAATAAACGTAGAATATTCATTTTAATTGGGGAGAAAGAAGAAATTTTGATGTGCATGATTTTTTGCATCGTACGGTACCAGCTTTTTATCCTCCAAAACTTCAATTCGATAATTCAATTTCTGCATGAAGTCGAAACAGTTTTGACGATTTTCATTGTTCCACAATTCGGTGTACACAATTGGTTGACAGCGATTTAAGAGCTGTTCCGCACCTTTCAAAGCATGAAATTCGAAATTTTCCACATCCATCTTGATTCCTTGGATATCGATTTTTGCAAACAATTCATCCACCGTTTTCACCTCCACTTCAAATTCTTCGCCTTCGTTCCACTCCGTTATTTCGGGAGTTTTTACATGACTCAATCCTTGCAATTTTGCCTTCCCATCGGTTGGCATAATCATTTTCAACTTGCCAGATTCAGAACCTACTGCGAACGGAATTATTTCCACATTTTGCAGGCGTTTTCGTTTCACGATTTCTTTGAGAACCTTCAAGTTTTCAGGCATGGGTTCGATAGAGTGAATCGTATGATTGGGAAAGGTTTTTCCGAGATGAGCGGTCATAATTCCAATATTTGCTCCTATGTCCAGAATATTACCTTCGTCTTTCAGTAGGGTCATAAAATGAAAAAAATCTCCCTCTTTTTTATCTCTTCGAAGTGTAGCAATTTTGAACAAGGAAAACCAAAACAAATATCTTTGAAAGCCCAAAATTCGTTGCAAGAAATATTTGATTTTGCTTTTCACCAATCACTGAAATAAGAAAGCAAAGTTAGTCATAAAATTAATTTTATTAGATGATAATAGGCTAAGAATACACCTTTATCATCTCCGGACAATTCTTGTAAATATCTATCTCCTGTCTATTCGTGAAACCCGATTTTCAGAACGAAACATAGTGCTCCGATTACCGAATGGACTTGAAAGTAGTATTCGTCATATCAACCAATTGATGAACGGCCTTACCATTATATTTATATAATAAATTCAAGAATTAAAGATTAATAGCAAATACTTATTATAATTCTGTATGCAATATATACTCCAGTAACTGACCATATCCACCATCTATTTTTTATATACCATTTCATAGTAATTTGTTTTAAGTTATTTCTAAAGATAACAATTGGTATTTAAATAATATATTGAACCCATTAGTGTCAGATAAAAAAGCGTCTTTGTCAAAAAAAGAAGGAACCGCCTTTCCGTCCCAGATAATGACTGAACCCGACCACATGCTTCAGCATTCGTTTTTTAAGCCTTTTCCCTTTGGCCGCGTGAATGCTTCAAACCACTAGGTCATTCGGGACAGCCTAAATTACAAGCTATCGTTGGTTCGATGGAAAGTGAAAAAGGGAGTACTTTGACTTGTCCGTTTTGGGTGATTTTCTGAAGTTGAAACGAGGTGCCCAAGAACGCTAAATTCCATATTCTTGAAAAAGAGAAATGCTGAAGTAAATGGAAAGAATCTTGTCGAATGGACATGAATGAAAAGCAAACACAGTTGAGAATTATTTCAACAAAGAAAAATGCCCCGTCACAGTATTGTACTTATCTTCCAAACCACAACTGACATAACGAAGTGTGTATCCATACACGCCTTGTTGCATTTTACGTCCCTTGTAAAATCCGTCCCAACCCGCATTTTGGTCGAAGGATTCCCATAATTTTTCACCCCAACGGTCGTAAATAATCAAGTGCCATTCTTGTGAGTTCAAGGCGACAACTGGGCTCCAATTGTTGTTGTATTGGTCACCATCGGGTGTAAACGCATTCGGAATATAAACGGTGAAAGGTTCGATGTACAACCTATTGGAACTTCTATCTTCGCAACCGTATTCGTTTTGAACGATTTGAATGACGTCTTTGTAACCCGACGATTGATATTGATAAGCGAAAACAGGCGGCACATTGTTGGCAAAAGCTTCGTTGTCATCCGGAATGTACGAAATGATACTCGCACCTGTCGACTGATCGATAAATATCACTTCGGGATGACAAATATCGGTTTGCTCTGTTGAGGTGGTGAAAACAGAAACAGGTCTAGGTTTCACATCCACTAAATCGCTTTGGGTCAAGGATAAATTGGCGATGCAACCCTTGTTTGTGCTGATGCCCAAAGTAATGGGATAAACACCAGGGATGGTATAAATATGACTCGGGTTTTGAACCGTACTTATAGCTCCATCACCAAAATCCCATGCATATTGGATGGGCGTATCAGACGCACTCAAGTCTATAAATTGGGCCGTAAAAGGAGCACATTGGTTCCCCGGATCAAGAGAAAAATCTATCGTCGGTTCTTTGTAAATGAAGATGTTTCCTGTAATCGATTTCAAACAATTTAAATAGCTTCCGGTCAGCTGAACGATTTGATTTCCTGGGGTAGAAAAGTTGATCCCCAAAGCGTCCGTTCCTGAGACAAATTGGGGTGTTGCATTTGCGCCCAAGTCCCATGCATACGAGGTAATTCCAGCTGGACCACTAACTGTCCCTATAAAGTCGAAACTATTGTTGGTGATACACAGCGAATCTGGATGCGACATTGACATGAGCAAATCTTGATAAATTTGATACGTAAAAGAGACGGTATCGTAGCAGGATCCAGTGGAACCAGCAATCAATTGAATCGTATACGTTCCCGGACCGGCATAGGTGTAAGAAGGATTGGACAAGGCGCTGACATCGGCAGTTGTAGTCGGGTCACCAAAATCCCAAATGAAATTTACACTGGCTGTTGAGGTGCTCGTAAAGTTTATCGTTTGCCCTTCACACTCGTAATCCGATGGTAATGAAAAATTAGCCACAGGAGGCTCATAAATTGTCACATTTAAGGTGGTATCGGCGATACATTCTCCACGAACTCCAGAAAGTGTAACTGGATAAATTCCCGGCTGTGAATAGACGACTCCGTTAATAGACAAATTAGTCGAACTCTGAGGCGTGGCGTTATTGCTAAAATCCCATGCATAAGTCGAAACTTGCCCTGGAACGATAGAAGGTGATGCCGTTCCCACAAAATCAATGCTATGTCCGTCAAAACAAACGGAATCTGTCGCCGTAAAACTCACGATGAACGTATTGTCAATGACCACCTCCATTATAGCCGTATCTGTGCAGGGCCAACCTGGATTTGCAACCAATGTTGCATAATAGGTCCCAGACGCTGGATAGGTGTAGGAAGGCTCAACCTGCGTACTCACATCGGTTGCGATGCCAGGCACGCCAAAATCCCAAGAATAATTGGTCGCTCCGTAACTGTTGTTTTCAAAATCGACCGTCAAGCCATTGCAATACCCTTGAAAAGTAGCCAAGTCTTGTTGATCGGGCAAAATAGCTTGTAAGGATATGACACAATTAATGACGGTGAATAAAAAATCTCGTGTATTTCCTCCGATAAAAATTCCATTTCGGTATTCATCTACCCGTATTCCTACGACGTACAAGCCCAATAAGTTTGGACTGGCCAACAATTGACCAGTTGTTGGATTTATGGAAATGGAAGATCCAGGACCTAAAGGCGCTGCAGCATTAAATCCAACTTCCCATCCCACTAAATTGTAAGGTGGATTCGGTATCGGATTCGGTGCTGGATTTGCAGAAGATGCTCCTCCAAAGGGCGTAATTAAAGAGTACACCAATTGATCGCCGTCTGGATCTGCCGCCGCATGATTAAAACTTAATTCATCGTTGTTGCAAATCGCTAAAGGTGGATAGTTGGTAAATCGTGGGGATGAATTTACCGTAGCACCCGTTTCGATGCCTGGAACCCTCGTTAAAAGCGTAATGCCTTCACCTGGGGCGTTGGCGAGATTCAAAATGGAAGGTTGGCGACAACATCGCTGATACGCCACTTGATAGCCCCCGACAATTGGTGGCAGATTCAAGGTGACGGTATAAATCGCTCTTTCTGTGCAAATGCCAGTTGGAGCCTGTACGCAAGGATTATTGAAAATAACTGGTAAAGTAACCGACCCTGGAAAAGGCACATTGACATCCATTATGCGTTGATTGGCTGAATTAAAAACACCAATGGGAAGCGGATTGTCATAGGGCGCTCCGGTTAGGGTATTACAGTCGCGGTACAGGGCAATGTAAAATTTGTAATTGTTGCCACCCACATAATCATACCACATGTCGCCACCTACAATATGAGCCGCATACGATGATAAATGGCTGAAAAAACTAAGCCACAAAAAAAACCAAATATGTTTTGTCTTAAATCCCATAATATTGTAGACGTTTTGTAAGCAAAAAAGATGCCTAAAAATTATATCTTTACTTTTTTACATTAATTCAAACTGATTGTAGTTCAGTTCTTTTTGCAATTTATCGCAATTTACGACTTTATTTAGCTGATTTTTAGTTGGTGGTCCGAACTTAATTTTACCTAGATTATAATCCAACGCTTTCTGAGTATAATATGCTTCTCTCGTCGGGTGATTCGGGTGACAAACATTGAATATTTCACCGAAAACATTCCTTGAAATGAGCAGGTCAACGACTCTCAAAATGTCCTTTCGGTGAATGAGGTTTACGCCTTTGTTGGGGTCATCATTCACCTCTTTTTTAGCCAAATAGCGAACTGGATTTCTGTCTTCACCGATCAATCCAGCCAAGCGTAAAATGCTCAATCGATCGCCCAATTGTTGTTGCAAGGTTTCCTCTGCTTCTATCAATTTATTAGAATCTTCCGTTTGAAAAACGTAATCTTCCCTTACATTTTCAAGATGATCGGGGTACACACCCGTCGAACTCGTGAAAATCACCTTCGCCTTTTTATTCAGGTAAGGTATAAATGCACTCAATCCTTCAGCATAGGTTATGGTTTTGAAAACACTTGGCGGAAGATTTAGAATCAAAATATCAGTTTGTGAAAAGTACTTTTTTAGTTCTTCGGAGAAACTGTCTTCGCTATTCCAACGCAGCGTTGAAATGCCTTTTTGAGATATCCGCGCTGCTTTTTCAGCTGAAGTGACCGTGCCCCAAACTTGGTTTTGTTCTGTTTTCAGGAAATCTGCCAGAGATTCGCCCAACCAGCCTAGGCCTATGATTCCGATGGTGTTATTTGAATTCATTTGCACGAAGGTAAGGATTTGGTGAGGAAATCCGGCCTTCGACAGTCGCAGACCTCGCTGCAACCCCTCAAGCTGAGCCTATCGAAGTCCAAATTTGGATGTTGAATCTAATGCTCTATTTTAGATAAAAATAGTAATTTTACCCTATGATTTTCAATCGAGTTTTTGTGAAATTGCAGTGGATTAGTTTGGTGCTGATCTTGCTGGTTTTTGTGGCGGGAAGTGTAGTGCGGACCTCGGGTTCGGGGATGGGTTGTCCTGATTGGCCGAAGTGTTTTGGACAATGGGTACCGCCTACCGATGAAGCGCAATTACCTAATAATTACCTCAATCCTTTGTTGGAAAAAAGAATAAAAAAGGCGGAACGATTTGTCAAATTGTTGAACTTTCTTGGACTGAAAGAAACAGCCGAAAAATTGAAAAATGACCCCTATTTGTACCAAGAAGAACCTTTCAATGCCCTACGAACGTGGACCGAATATGTGAATCGCTTGTTTGGGTTTTTGGCCGGAAATGTGGTGCTCGCCCTATTTCTTTGGACGCTTTTGAAATACCGTAAACACAAACCCATCCTGCGACTTTCCTTTCTCAATGTTATTTTAATGGGTTTTCAAGGTTGGTTTGGATCTATCGTGGTGGCCTCCAACCTGGTGCCGTGGACGATTACCGTGCACATGCTCGTAGCAGTTGTCATTCTGGGCATTCAAATTTATTTGTTGCGGAAAATTGCGCCCAGACAACAGCGAAATATTTCTATCTCGAAGGGCATGAAAAACCTCGTTTTGGTCTGTTTACTGATCACCGTTGGCCAAATGTTTTTGGGAACCCAGGTACGTGAATACATCGATGAACTGACCCGCCAAGGATTTGGGCGTGAATCGTGGAGCGAAAAATTGGGCGCCATCTTTTTTATTCACCGTAGTTTTTCATGGCTCGTCTTAGGCCTTTTGGCCTTTCTCGCCTTCCGAAATGAAAAAGCGAACAAGGAAGGATTGTTCCGTTGGGCGTTTATTGTCCTAGCAATTGAGTTGATTTCTGGCGTCCTCCTCGCCTATTTCGATTTGCCGGGTTGGGTGCAAGTGGCGCACCTTCTATTCGCGACGATTATACTCGGAATTTTGTGGATGAGCTGGCTGCGTGGTAAAATATCCACTCGTATCACTTAAACCACTCGAAAAAGTTGTAGAATTCAAAAGTGGAATAGTATATTTGTAACCTCATTGGTCCTATAGCTCATTCGGTTAGAGCAACTGACTCATAATCAGTAGGTGCTTGGTTCGATTCCAAGTGGGACCACGGAAAGACTTCCTTTTTGGAGGTCTTTTTTTATATCTATTAATTTAAAAATGTTAGCTCTCGCGAACGCTTTCCCGACAGTAGGTGCTTGGCTCCGAATAAATCGCGCTTTTTCAATAGCGCAGTTTTTCGAGAGCCCTCAGTAAGATGAACCTTTCGGTTCATTTTCTGAGATTCGATTCCCTGTGGGGCCAAAAAAAGACTTCCTTTTGGAGGTTTTTTTATGCGATAAACTTTTTACTGCCTTTCCAACTAACCCATTCACTATTATAAAATAGTGACGTGACCTGTTAATACTTTTCGCTCTTCGTTATAGATCATTTTAAATGTGACTACCCATGTGTATGTGCCGCTTGGTAATATTTTACCGTCATAGGTTCCATCCCAACCAGCTGAAGGATCTAATGATTCCCAAATGACTTCGCCCCAGCGGTCATAGATTTTAATCTCAAAATTTTGAGGATCAAAGCCCGTCGTAAACACAGGTTGAAAGATCTGATTGTATTGATCGCCATCTGGAGTAAAAGAATTAGGGATATAGTAAATCAATTCTTCAATTACTTTAATAACCCTGTAGGCTGTGTCTGCGCAACCCAAGGGTGAAATAGCAACGAGCTCTACGTTGTAGGATCCTTGATTAGAAGCAGGAAAATCGTGTGTTGGATTCGTTTCTGCACTCGTAGTGGTATTATCATTAAAATCCCATTGATAACTTGTAGCACCTGTGGAAAGATTGTAAAATTCAGCTGTTGGTTCAAGGGAAGGAAGTTCCGTTAATGAAACATCAAATTCTGCGACGGGAGTTGCTTCTACATATATAAAGTTGGCGTAAGTCGCTGAATCGACACATCCTGTTGCGGAAGTTGTTATTAAAGCAATATCATAAGTACCATTCACTGGAAAGGTATAGACCAAATTGCTACATCCATTTAAAACTTGTCCATTCATCAACCACGAGCAATCTACAACTCCACTAGCTGCAGTTGACGAACTGTTGAAAGTAACCTCAAGTGGCTCACACCCTTGTAAAGTGTCTGCAGTGAAACTAACTACTGGAGGAGCTTCAACAATAATTGTGATTTGATCACTTGCCTGACATCCATAAATTTCTGTGGTAACAGTATAAGTCGCTGTTGCTGCCGGCACAAAAGGACCAGAAGCTATTGCTGGATTCCAAGTAAGGCTTCCTCCCGTTGGATTAATAGGCGTTATTGTGATTAATTCATCGACGCAAATCGTTTGATCTGGACCAGCATCAATAGATATTTGAAACGGGTCAACTGTAATCTGTTGGGTTACATAAATTTCATTACCACAGTCATCCATTACGGAATAGGTTCTTACAATCGTTTCTCCCGCGCAAATAGCGCTGTCAGACACATCGCCTACCCAAGTTACAATTGGATTTACAGTACAATTGTCTGCTTCATCAGTAACAACCGTTATATCCGGTGCTGGAACATTTGCCAGTACAGTAACATTAATTGGTGTTGGGTTACTTGCCGTTGGTAAAATAGTATCATTCACTATAATCGTTTGATCAACTGTTATTTGATTTCCACAATTATCCGTAACGGAGTAGGTTCTTGTGATTGTTTCAGGACATGTTAAGCCATCAGAAATATCCGCAACAAAAGTTACTACTGGCAGAGCGCTACAGTTATCGGTTACTCCCGGAATTATCGTTGTATCTGGAACAGGTACATCTCCAATACACTGCACAGTCATGGGGGCTAATGTTCCTGCCATTGGTAATATGGTATCGTTAACGGTGAATACTTGGGTAAGCGGTATGGAGTTATTTCCACACGCATCTGTCGCTATCCACGTGCGGGTAACTGTACCACCACAACCTCCGCCAATAAGTGGGCCATCGGTAGACAAAATAGTTCCTGCTGGTGAACAATTATCCGTATACGCCAAAGAGGTGGCAGGAGGTATCTCCCCGGCACATTGAACGGCAAACCCAGGTGGGGCAGGATCTACAACAGGTGCAATGGTGTCATCTACAATTATGAGTTGTTGTACATTAAGCGAATTTCCACAACTATCGGTTACACTGTAGGTTCTAATAATGGTGTCTGGACAAGTTAAGCCACTGCTCACATCACCAACATAAGCGACAATAGGTACAGCAGTATAATCATCCGCCTCATCAAAAACCACAGTAATATCCGGTGCAGGAACATCTCCAATACATTGCACATTTACGGTTAATGGGTTAGAGGCAGTTGGGGGAAGGTCTACTAATATTGTTGTTGGATAACGACACGTTTTATTGACCGTCCATCCACAGAATAAACTAGGGTTTACAATATTTAATGAAGTTAATTGACAAACAAAATCGCCTGCATTATTATTGTCAGTATTACCTATCCGTGTAATACTTGATGCCGGAATAGCTGTAGAATTTGCCCCGCATGCTGAGTTTACACTAGCTCCTAGCCACTCTGTGCCTAATGTTATAAAGAATCCGTTGATTATTGGATTAAACGTCGCAAGCTGAGCTGTTGTCCATCCCCAACTTACAAAGTCGACAACATTACCCAGGTTATCAATTATTATAGCCCAACCATTATTACCAGGATTCCAAAATATATTGCTTCCCCAATAATTCGTTTGTCCTGAGACATCTGTTTTATTCAGCACGGAGCAAGCCGTAAAACTAGTTGGTAAACTCCAAAGTGTGCTGTTGTATGAATTTATTAATGTATAAGAATTACTTACTGCGGCCACCCAGCCTGTTGTGACTACGGGTGTAGTATACAGATTCGAAATCTCTAAATAATCTGCTGAACTTGCCCCTGGAAAACCCCCTAAGCCACATTCTGTGATTAAAACAGAGCCTGTATTAGCAGTAGACGAGGTATCCGTGACGCTAACCCAGTAGGTTGTATCCTGGGTTAATGGAGGGGTTATAAAAGTAGGACTGGAGGATAATAAATTACCCGCCGTAGCATCGTCATACCACTCATACGTGCCAATTGAACCGCTAGCTGAAAGCGTTGCTGAAGTATTAGCACATACGACTGTGTCAGCTACAACGGTTGGTTCTTGAAGCACTTCCACAATAAAATTTGTTTGAACTACAATCGTTGGACAGCCACTACACCGAGCAAAAACGGTGTATGTTGTTGTTGTATCGGGTGAAGCGGTAAAAGTTGCCGTTGTACTCCAGATTTGTAAAGTTGTAGCACCAAAATTTACTTGATATTGCCAACTTCCGCCCGTACACACGCCACTTGCTGTAAATGTTACGACTTCTGAATCGCCTTCGCAAATCAAAGAGGGTTGGGGAGCAGCATCAACAGATGTGGCAGCGCATTGCCCATGTATATAATTTGCACTCGTAAATGTGAATAGGAACAACAAGATTAATGTCAAATAATTTTTCATTTTTTTTAATCTTTTATTGTGTCAATAAAATCTATATCTTCTTTAAACATGGAGTAATTCATATCAATTGCAATGGCTTGATCCACGGCTAATTTAATTGTGTTTTTATGTCCTTCTATTTTAGCTAACTCATTGTTATTGAATAGCCTGTAAATAGTAGATATTTCCGAAATCAAAGTATGTGCTATTCTTTCTGTTTCTTCTTGTTTTGGATGGTCTCTGTGATAAGGTTGAGCCAAAGCAATTTCGTCAAGTGTCATTCTGCATGCAGGCTCAGATGTTTGTTGAGCGAATAGCCCAGAACAGTTAAACACAATTAACAAGAAAGTTATAATTTTTATTTTCATTTTTATTTTTGTTTGACTAAATACCATATATCTCTTTACATAGAAATTGATGGAGAATAAAAGTGCTATTCTTACAACTAAGTCGATAAAAACTTTAAATAGTTGCTTTGTAAAGGAAAGTAATCGTAAAAATAGACATTTTTTTTAAAATTTAACAATCGTTCAAAGTTCATGACAAGACAACACTTTTCTGCTTTAGAGGAACTCATCGCTTATTTAGATAAATACTTTTTTTTGACTAAATATGTACAAAAGTGTCAATCCCGCGCATGGTGCATTAATCAAGAAGTGCACAAATAAAAATGTTACTTCATTTTTTGGTAACCGCTTCTATGGTTCCTTTCACTTTCGATGCATCGTTTTCATGCACCAGAACTTGCGCGAAACTAGATGAACCAAACCCCGCGTTTAATTCCGCTAATTTATCCATTTCCAACTTTAGAAAACAAAAAAGGGGAAATTGCTGGACGAAATGTTATACGGGAATTGAATAAATATCCTGTATTTTCAGAAAACGACACCTTGCATATAGTTGCCCACAGTATAAGACTTCCCTATGCCAAAGGAATGATAGTGGTGCTGCGAGGAAAAATTAATTTTGGTGGCTTTTATACTGTAGCTCTAAAAATGGGAAAAGTGACAAAGTGAAACGTAAGGAATATTACGAAATATGACAATACGGAAGTCAATTTAAGCTCAGGTATTCGGATTCGCCGTGTTTACAAGATGTTGTTGCTCCTCAAAGCACTGTATATGGTTTGCCTTCTAATCGACGAGTTTCCTGCCGAGAAATTTGTCCGAACGACTGGGATTCTTCGATTCGAATTTCATCGGGTATTATGATTGGATTCTGAAATTACCAGGAAAAGAAAAAGGCTGCGTCCAAAAGAGGTAAACGAATTGGATCAATAAGACAGATGCCTTAAACTTAATTACCTTTGCGTCAATGAACAAAACTTTCGCAAAATTAGTCCCACAACCTTCTTTTTCAAAATATTTGGAAGCAGACGCCGTTGCCGAAAATTTTACACGACAAGTTTCTCACGTTCATTTTTCTTTTACTGCGACAAAAAAACCTACGAAGCCAGAATTGATTCATGCATCGCCCGATTTATTGCAAGAACTTCAATTGGAAAAATTGAAAGATGTTGATCTAGACATTCTCAGTGGAATGATTCCTTTTCCAAATTTTAAACCGTATGCCATGCGCTATGGTGGCCATCAATTTGGACATTGGGCGGGGCAACTAGGCGACGGGCGCGCGATAAACATTCTTGAAACAAAAATTAATGATACGCCTTGGACCTTTCAATTAAAAGGTGGGGGACCAACACCCTATTCACGCTCGGCTGATGGATTTGCTGTCCTTCGTTCGAGCATTCGCGAATATTTATGCAGCGAAGCGATGTATAATCTCGGTGTCCCTACAACTCGAGCGTTGTCTTTGATGAAAACGGGGGATTGGGTTCCACGCGATATGCTCTACAATGGCAACCAAGCTGACGAACATGGAGCGGTCGTTTGTCGGACTTCGCCTTCCTTTATCCGCTTTGGTAATTTCGAGATCCTCAGCGCCCAAAATGAAATCAAAGAATTAAAACAACTCCTTGACTATACAATTACCGAACACTTTCCGCATTTGGGAATGCCGGCGAAGGAAACATACCTTTCTTTTTTTAGCGAAGTGGCAAAGCGCACCAAGGACATGATTATTGACTGGCAACGTGTCGGTTTTGTGCATGGTGTAATGAATACTGACAACCTTTCTATTCTTGGATTGACGATTGATTATGGTCCATATGGTTGGTTGGAAAATTATGATCCTTCTTGGACACCAAACACTACGGATAGTGAAACCCGCAGATATCGCTTTGGGAATCAGTCCAACATTGCCTTGTGGAATTTGGTGCAGTTGGCCAATGCGATTTATCCATTAATAGAAGAGGCGAAACCATTGGAGGAAATTCTGGTAAAGTATAAAACATCCTATTCACTCGACTATCATCAGATGATGTGCTCAAAGTTGGGTTTGTCTACCTTTGAATCCGTGTCTGAAGGGTTTATAGATGCTTTAAACATGAATTTGGAAGCGTCACAAATCGACATGACGATGTTTTATCGCGAATTGTCGAATCGGGAATACCTCGGTTTCAAATCCTTTTTCACCGCCCTTGGCACAACAAGTTACTTGGATAATAAGACGCTCCTGGCAAAAAAAAAGGATTGGGAAAAATGGTTCGATGACTATCAAAAGTTACTTGAGCAAGAAGGGATGATGGCAGAAAGCCGACTGCTTACCATGAAGAAAGTGAACCCAAAATATGTATTGCGGAATTACATGGCGCAATTGGCCATCGACGAAGCAGACAAAGGCAATTTCGAATTGGTTGATGAATTGTACCAATTATTAAGAAAGCCGTATGACGAGCAACCCAACATGCAAAAGTGGTTTGCTTTGCGTCCCGATTGGGCCATGAACAAAGTAGGGTGTTCTATGTTATCCTGCAGTAGTTGAAAAAAACGTTAAATGAAAATATTAGGATTCGCAGGTAGCAACAATGCTTCTTCCATCAATAAAAAATTAGTGTCGTACGCTTTACAACTAGCAGAGGCGCATACAACAGACCTTTTGGACTTAAACGATTATGAAGTAGCAATTTATAGTCCTGAGCGAGAATCCAAGGATGGAATACCAGCTAAAATCATGGCTTTGGCAGAAAAAATATCTGAATCGGACGTATTAATTATATCACTAGCCGAACACAATAGTAGTTATTCAGCAGCCTTTAAAAATCTGTTTGATTGGATGTCCCGAATACCGAATCGTACCGTTTTTGATGATAAGCCTTTGTTATTAATGGCAACCTCGCCTGGAGCGCGCGGAGGAGAGGGGGTTCTAGAAGCGGCCCAAAATCGTTTTCCTCGAAATGGCGCCAAAATTCCAGAGGTGTTTTCCCTGCCCCAATTTTATGAGAATTTCACCGAAGGTAAATTATCCGAACCCTTCCATTCTGAATTAAAAACAAAACTTTTTTCAGTTCTTACCAACCATTAATTGTCTTTTTTCGATAGCCAAGCATCGGGTTTCAAAAATAAACAAATGTTAAAAATAACATTTGTTTATTTTTTGTAAATTTGCTAAACAATTTTTATCAAAAAAACAATTATGAAAAAAACTTTACTATTTCGTCTAATCGCAATGGCTGCAATTTTACTTCCAATCAGTGCGCTTAGTCAAGTTATTAATACATTCCCTTACACGGAGGATATGGAATCATGGAGTACTTGTAGTTCAAGTTGCTCAGCGGCATGTGGACTGGGTAATGGCTGGACAAACACAGCTGCAAACTCTTTTGCTACTGACATTGGCGGAACAGGTTCATCAGGCACGGGACCTTCTGTCGATCATACAACTGGAACAAGCTCAGGTAAATATGTTTACACTGAAACTTCAGGCTGTACAGGTACACAAAGAGAAATCGTTTCTCCTCAAGTAGATTTAGCAGGGGCAAATGATATGCAATTTACTTTTTGGTGGCATGCTTATGGAACTAGTATGGGTGTTGCCCATGTAGATGTATCAAATGATAATGGTAGTACTTGGAGTTTAGATGTTATTCCTAGTTTCACTGATAACCAAGATCTATGGCAATTTGAGCAAGTAAGCCTCGGTGCATGGACTGGTGATACAATAAGAGTTAGAATTCGTTATGCAGGGAACACTAGTTTTGGTGGAGATTTTGCATTAGATGATTTCGGATTTTTTGATCTTCTTGCAGTAGATGCGGGTATTTCTGCATTCATCAACCCAGTTATCCCAACATGTGTATTCAACGATTCAGTTTCAGTTACTTTAACAAATCACGGAACAGACACATTGACTTCAGTTGGAATCAACTGGTCACACAATGCTCTAGGGCAAACGCCAGTTTCATGGACAGGAGCCTTAGCGCCAGGTGCTGCAACGAATGTATTCTTAGGAACCGTAACATTTGCTTCAGGTAGTGATTTAGTTTCTTTTACTTCTCTACCAAACGGAATTAATGAATTCGGTTCAGGTGCAGGCAATGATACAACTTCTATAATTGGATTGTCTACCGGACTTAGTGGTATTTATACCGTAGGTGGGGCAACACCGGATTATGTGGATTTAACAACGGCAGTTGCTGACTTAAGTACTTTTGGAACATGTGCTTCTGTAATTTTCGACATTCGTGATGGAATTTATACAGAGCAAATCGAATTGATGGACTTGCCCAGTCTTGCTGCAAATAACACAGTCACTTTTCGTTCTGAAAACGGAGATGCTTCTTTAGTTACAATAACTACCGCAGGGTCTGGAACAGCAAATAACTTTGTTGTGAAATTAAATGGTGCAGATCATTACAAATTTGAAAATTTAACTCTTGAAAACACAGGTACAACGTACGCTACAGTATTGAATTTTGCTTCTGGTTGTGATAGTAATCGTTTCGAAGGTTGTAACATGTTAGCAGTTAATGCCGGTTCCACATCAACATTCGCAGCTATTATCTATTCAAATAACACAAATGACAACGGTAACCACTTCATCAATAATACAATACAAGGTGGTAGTTACGGAATGTACTGGTACGGTGGTGGAACTACTTCAGCTGAAGAAGGAACAGTTATCGAAGGAAACCACTTTAAGGACAATTACTACTATGGTATGCGTTTATACTACCAAGATGGTATCGTTGTAAAAAACAATACAATTGATGGTGTATCTTCTTATACTTTCCGTTATGGAATTTATGGTTCATACTTAAACAAAGGTCCACAGATTATTGGAAACAATATTCATGGAACGGGAACTAGCGGATGGAGATACGGTATTTACTGGTTCAATGGAGGTGGTACACCTGCAATAACTGGATTAGTTGAAAACAATATGGTTTCTGCTGGTTATCCTGGTAATACTAGTACATCTTATGGTTTGTACATGTCGAATATTGGCTACATGGATATCACGCATAATACTTTGTTAATTTCTGCAGGTGGTACTTCTTCACGTGCATACTACCCAGCGAGTGGTGGTGGGAATAATGTTAAGAATAACATCTTTGCCAACTACACTGGTGGATACGCAATATACTTAGGTAATGCATTTGCAGTAGCTCAGTGTGATCACAATGTATTGTATTCTCCAGCGGGTAACATTGGTTACTACGGTGGTAATCAACAAACATTAGCGGATTGGCAAAATGCTTCTGCATTTGATGCGAATAGTATAGATAATAATCCATTGTTCTTTAGTTCTCAGGACTTACACGTTTGTAATGATACAATCGGTAACCAAGGAACACCAATCGCTTCTATCACAATGGATATCGATGGTCAAATGAGAAGTGCAACTACTCCAGATATGGGTGCGGATGAATTCTCTGGTTTGACTGGATCTTTCCTAGGACCTGATGCATTGGTTTGTGCAGGTGATAGTATAATGATCTCAGCAGGTTCTCCAACGGATACTATCCTTTGGTCAACTGGAGATACAACTGCTTTCATTTGGGTAACAACTCCAGGAACATATACTGTTACAATCAATAGTGCATGTGGAGCAGGAACAGATGCAATCGTTGTGAATCAATCAGCTTTGA
>ERZ1048068.40-NODE-40-length-121424-cov-16.961654_pt1 | contig 121424 bp, 114 predicted proteins | sample MGYA00383098_ERZ1048068 | MGnify/ENA primary metagenome ERZ1048068 (study PRJEB29581, sample SAMEA5548368) | metagenome | biome: marine; feature: coastal; material: water | depth 1 m | study: Short-term variability in the microbial, nano- and picoplankton...
TGCTAAATCCTTTAAGAATGGAGTTTTGCGAGGAAAACACTCATTCCCACTCAATAGTAGCTGGCGGCTTACTGGATACATCGTAAGTCACCCGAGAAACCTCGGTGATCTCATTAATAATACGATTGGATACTTTCTCTAGCAGCTCATAAGGAAGGTGTGCCCAGCGAGCCGTCATAAAGTCGATGGTCTCTACGGCACGCAGGGCAATCACCCATTCATAGCGGCGCGCATCACCCACTACACCCACAGACTTAATGGGCAGGAATACGGCAAAGGCCTGACTGGTTTTGTGGTACCAGCCGGAGTTGTGCAGCTCTTCGATAAAGATGGCATCGGCTTCGCGCAGAATATCGGCATACTCTTTTTTAACTTCACCGAGAATACGCACCCCAAGGCCCGGGCCCGGGAATGGGTGGCGGTAAACCATATCGTAGGGCAGGCCCAGTTCAACACCGATCTTACGCACTTCATCTTTAAATAGTTCGCGCAGTGGCTCAACCAACTCCAGCGCCATATCATCGGGTAAGCCGCCCACATTGTGGTGAGACTTAATGACATGGGCTTTGCCGGTTTTAGAGGCGGCTGACTCAATCACGTCGGGGTAGATGGTTCCCTGAGCCAGGAACTTAACATTATCAATCTTGTTGGATTCTTCGTCGAAGATTTCAATAAACGTATTGCCGATAACTTTGCGTTTGGCTTCTGGGTCACTAACGCCTACTAGCCCATTTAAGAACTTGTCTTGGGCATTGGCGCGAATGACTTTTACACCCATATTTTTGGCGAACATTTCCATCACCATATCGCCTTCGTTTTTGCGCAGTAAACCATTGTCGACAAAGACACAGGTTAGCTGACTGCCAATGGCTTTATGAAGTAGCGCAGCAACCACTGAGGAATCTACACCCCCAGATAAACCCAACAGCACATGGCTATCGCCTACCTGTTCCTGAACTCGGGCTATCTGGTCTTCGATAATCGCCGCGGCAGTCCACAGGGCATCACAGCCACAGATTTGTAGTGCGAAATGTTCAAACATACGCTCACCCTGCAGTGTATGAGTCACTTCAGGGTGGAACTGAATGCCGTAAAATTTCTTGTCTTCATTGACCATACCGGCGATCGGGCAGGATGGCGTTGAAGCCATCAGGCTAAAGCCTTCGGGCATAGCCACCACCTTGTCACCATGGCTCATCCACACATCGAGCAGTGACTCACCGTCGTGGCCAATATGATCTTTGATATCCTGCAGTAGGCTCGACTCAGTTTCGACCTTAACCTGCGCATAGCCAAACTCACGCACATCGGAGGTATCAACCTTACCGCCCAGCTGCCCGGCCATAGTTTGCATGCCGTAACAGATACCCAGCACTGGCAGGCCCATGGTAAATACGCAGTCTGGCGCTCGAGGGGCATCGGCACCGCCGGTCACCGACTCGGGGCCACCGGAGAGAATAATACCCTTGGGGTCAAATTCGCGGATTTCTTGTTCGGTAATATCCCAGGCACGAATCTCAGAGAACACACCAATCTCGCGCACACGGCGAGCGATTAACTGGGTGTACTGGGACCCGAAGTCGAGAATAAGAATTTTTTGCGAATGTAGATCTGACATTTATTAACCCTAAAAAAAGAAAGGCTGCGATATTGTTTGAACGCAGCCCTTTTTAAAACACGACAACACCAATAGCTTATCGACCACCAGCCGGATAATTAGGTGCTTCCTTGGTAATCTGCACATCGTGCACATGGCTCTCGCTGGTACCAGCTGAGGTCACCCGCACAAACTCTGGTTGGGTACGCATCTGATCCATGGTGTTACAACCGGTGTAACCCATTGCTGAACGCAGACCACCCATCATCTGATGAATAATCGCTGAGACCGGTCCCTTATAGGGCACCCGACCCTCAATACCTTCTGGCACCAACTTCTCAGCACCGGCATTAGCATCTTGGAAATAGCGATCACTGGAACCCTGACTGCGAGCCATGGCGCCCAGAGAGCCCATACCGCGATAAGATTTGTAGGAGCGGCCCTGATAGATCTCAATCTCTCCTGGTGCCTCTTCTGTACCGGCTAGCATTGAACCCATCATTACTGCGCTGGCACCGGCGACAACCGCTTTGGCCATATCGCCAGAATAGCGAATACCCCCATCGGCAATAACTGGAACACCTGTACCTTCTAGGGCAGCGACGGCATCGGCAATTGCAGTAATCTGCGGTACACCAATACCAGTGACAATTCTTGTGGTACAGATCGAACCTGGACCTATACCAACCTTAACACCGTCAGCACCGGCATCAGCCAGCGCCTTAGCACCAGCACCAGTGGCTACATTGCCACCAATAACCTGCACTTCAGGGTAGTTCTCTTTGATCCAGGTAACCCGATTCAATACATTTTTGGAATGGCCATGGGCGGTATCAACAACCAATACATCAACACCAGCCGCAACCAGCGCGGCAACACGCTCGTCTGTGCCCTCGCCTACGCCAACAGAGGCGCCGACACGCAGTCGACCCTGATCGTCTTTACAGGCATTGGGATGCTGTTCGGCTTTGTCGATATCGGTAACGGTAATCAGACCTTTAAGCTCAAAGTCATCATTGATGACCAATACTTTCTCAATTCTGTGCTTATGCAATAAAGCGCGCACGGCATCTGGTTCGGCGCCTTCTTTGACAGTAACCAAGTCGATTTTTGGTGTCATTACCGAGGTGACCAGCGCATCCATATCCGTGGCAAAGCGCACATCGCGACGCGTCACAATACCAATAAGGTTGCCGTCTTCAAGAACAGGTAGGCCCGAGACATTATTAGCCACCGTCAGATCATGCAGTTCCTGTAGCGTTGCCGTCGACTGAATAGTGTGCGGATCTTTAACCACGCCACTTTCATATTTCTTGACCGCATGCACCTCTTTGGCCTGCTGCTCGATAGTCATGCTCTTATGGATGATGCCTACTCCGCCTTCAGCGGCAATGGCAATGGCCAAACGGGCTTCGGTAACTGTATCCATAGCTGCAGAAACCAGCGGGATATTCATCTTGATATCGCGCGTGAGCTGGGAATGGGTAGACACATCTTTTGCGGTGACGTCAGAATACCCTGGTACTAGCAGTACATCGTCAAAGGTTAATGCTTCATGGGAAATGCGTAACATAGGGGACGCTTACCTCAGCGAGGTTTTGAAAAGTAAGCGCTGCATTATAAATCAGTGGCCATATCTAGGTAAACAACTATTTAGCCTTTAAAAAGATACATAAAACAGTGACTTAAGCAGACCTGCATCTCTACAATAGCCCTATGAATTCCAATCCTTCAGAACGCCAGATTTTTAGTGTAAGCCAACTTAATCGAAGTGTGCGTCACCTGCTTGAAACTCAGCTGCCCATGCTCTGGGTCGAAGGCGAGATATCCAACTTTGCCCGTCCCGGCTCCGGCCACTGGTACCTGACTCTAAAAGATGATCAGGCTCAGGTGCGCTGCGCTATGTTTCGCAATGCCAACCAGCGTGTCGGTTTTCAGCCCGCCAATGGCACCCAGGTATTAGTGCGCTGTCGCGCAGGTCTCTATGAGGGCCGCGGTGAATACCAGCTGGTGATCGAGCATATGGAAGAGGCAGGCTTTGGGGCCCTGCAGCGCCAGTTTGAACAACTTAAGCAACAGCTAACCGCCGAGGGACTTTGCGATAACCGGCATAAACAGCCGATGCCTGAATCGGTGAGCCATATCGGCGTTATCACCTCCGCCACTGGCGCCGCCGTTAAAGATATTCTCTCGGTACTCAATCGCCGTTTTCCCTCTATCAGGGTGAGTATCTTCCCAACCATGGTGCAGGGGGAGCAGGCTGCAGGGCAAATTGTTCAGGCTATCGCCGATGCTAATCAGCAGGGTCAGTGCGATGCCTTAATTGTTGGCCGCGGCGGTGGGTCATTAGAGGATCTATGGCCATTTAATGAAGAGGCAGTGGCCAGAGCCATCTTTGCCAGTGAAATTCCCGTGGTGAGTGCTGTAGGCCATGAAGTGGACTTTACCATTGCCGACTTTGTGGCGGATTTACGCGCTCCAACGCCCTCAGCAGCAGCCGAGCTGCTAAGCCCAGATGGCGAGGACATACTCAACCAGTTTGAAGGCTTTGAAATACTTTTTTCCGAAGCGGTAATCCGCAAAATCAGGTACCTCGAACAGCGCACTGATTATCTGCAAAAACGCCTGCAACACCCAGGTCGCAAGCTTAAAGAACAGGGCCAGCATTTGGATCATTTGGATATTCGCTTGCGCCGTGCAATGGCTGGCAAAATGCAGCAGCAGCGCGCGACTATGCAAAACCTGCAAGATGTACTGACACGTCAGAACCCCAAAGACGCCATTGCCCAACGCAAACAAGTAGTGGCTAATTCAGTGAAACAGATGATGCGTGCAGTCAGCCAACAGCTAGAACTCAAGCAAAGCAAAACCACCCAGGCCATGCACCTGCTTGATACAGTGAGCCCGCTTAAAACATTGGGCCGCGGCTACTCAATTATTCGTGATAATAATAATGCAGTAATTAAGAGTGTTGCTGAAGTTAAGCCCGGTGATCAGTTAAAGGGTCAGCTGGTAGATGGTGAGATGGTTTTTGCGGTGACCGGGACTAGTGATAAGACACTTTAGGTGCCTGTTTGCTGTCACCCTGAACCAACCACTATCATCCTAAGCAACACAAAGAATCCGCTGCAGGTACCTCAGATTTTAATGCTACAGAAAAGTCATCGTGGTCCGTCGGCTCTTATAGCAAACACTGCCATAACAGGCTTGCATAACAATACGTTGCGAAGGGTTCAGTATTTTAAGTCGATTTGCATTCTTGGGTAGCCAACTCGGGGGCGCGCCTCAAACTCTGCAAGCCCCAGCACCAATCACTTAACCAAAATCGTTATTTTCTCTGATATTACAGGTCTAGAATGGGGCACGTGGATATGATTACCCAACAACAGCTGCAAGCTGTGCAGGCCCGGCTCAAGCAATAATGAGGTCTCTGTTTGACCCTTACCAAAATGAATAAGCTGGGCGCTACCGGGCAATGGCATATCCATTGCGGGCAGTTCATCAAGGTCAACCAGAAGGTGATGATGGCCGCTATTTTCCTGCTCTACACCTGCCGGAGAAATACTGACGCTCTCACTACCGAACACAACAGTCACCGGTGAGCTGACCTCTTGCATATCTACAGGCGACTGGATCCATACTCGAGCTTCAGCGGCTACTGCAGAAGACAATCCAGTCTGATCTGCCGCTATGGGAAACGAGACCGCCAGTATTATTAATACTAAACTGGTCAGAATAGAGTGGTTTTTCATAGACATTTGATCCTTTAATTAGCTTGAAAATCTATTTACCGCCCTAAATAGTCACACCTTTATAGAGTTTATGCAACGCTCGCCGAGCTGTAGGCTTAACTCAAAGGATACCGCTGCACCTAAATTGGCTGCTTAATTCTCTGGCAGATACTGGTGCCATTTGTTGCGGTGGGCTTTTCGTTACCTGGCTGATTTTTGGCCGCGATCCTGAGTTGTTTGGTCGCTGGCATCACTCGGTATTTTTGTGCCTGCTGTTTTAATTTCTCGGGCAAAATATACTGGTAGAGATGTTTCTTTATCATGACCAACTAGCGGTGGGGAAACCAATATCCTGGGCACCTCTATCACCCTTTGGTCCATGGTGGAATCCAGTGCTATTTGAATTTCAGGGGCGAACCATTACTCTGCAAGGCCAACTTCCCTGGCTACTTATGACGCCGCTTTTTTATGCTGGGATTCTGGTCTACTTGCGTCGTGTTAAGCATCAAGCACCCTTCCCATAAAAAGTTTTAATCGCGCTGCACCGTTTCCAGTTAGCTTCTCAACTTTTAAATTATTGCCGGCAAATGCTTTTATTAACGGAGCTGCATCATCTTCATCCAGATAGCTCGACAGCTTACTTTTGATAACAGATGAAATTTAATCTCAGTGCGCAGGCCATTTAAGCTTATCTAATCAGTGATTACTCCAACTTTGCTCAGCAGCGGAAAGCTCGTCACTATTGTCTCGATCCCAGCCCTTGGCAAAGGTATTGGTCAACTGTATAAAGCCATCTCCCGCCTGCGCATTTTTTGGCGTGGCGGTTAAGGTGTAGGTCGCTGCCGTCGCAGCAATGGCGATATCATACACCTTGACTCCACTATCCCGGGGAGACTCATGAAGAATGGCTGGCAACTCGACAGCACTGCCATCAGTATCCTGATCATAACGATTGTTTTCAGTGAAATAGCGCTCCATAAATTGTGAGGCTTCCATTAATACTGCCTGCGCATCGGTGCGCCTGGATTTGGTAACATGGTCACTGTAGCTGAGATAGGCAACTGCACTGATAACACCAATAATGGCGACTACAATCATTAGTTCTATAAGGCTGAATCCCTGTGGCGTTTTAGTGCTTACAGTAAAATTTCTCATAGCTCTTTTATTCACTCTATTTGAGTTTTTCTATACGTTTAATTTGCGATCCACTGTCGTCCATATGGAGCCAAATTCGATTACCTACCTGCAGTGTAGATAACGCAATCGCTTTGTTATTGCTGTTAACAATATAGGTATTAAAAGGCACCTCAAATTCGCGATCAGCCACTACGATTAATCGCTGCTTAACATTAATAAAATCGATGCTGGTCTTAACACTTTTCCAGTTGGGGTCTATTTCCTGCTCAGCATAAACCGCTGGCATGGCCAGTGTGCTAACGAGAAAACTAAACAGTAGCGTTATGTTTTTTATTGCCTTCATTTTAATATTCCTAATTGATATTCCATTAACGGATTTCTCGCCAGGGCATATGGCGGTTGCGACCAGAGTCCTCCAGTATGGATTCGACCTTACCTTTTGAGGTGGTAATATATTTTGATTCAGTGCGGCCGTCGGGGTGATTAATGATGATAGGACGTGAAAGTATGCCGCCATTTTTTCGCTTAATACCTGAGCCATGGATATAGTCAGCATGACCATCACTGTCTATATCGCCCACATTAATCATATCCAGATTATTAAAAACACGGTCCTTTTTAAAGTCAAAAACAGATTCATCTAAGCGCCCACCATTAGCGCCAGCAACTTCCATTAACCAACCAGCCCCCCCACCGGCACAGGGATCATTGGCCGGGATTACGGTAACGAAAATAACACGGCCATCTCTAAGGATGGGTGCCTGATTTACGCGCTCGCCCTTTGTCAAATCGATATACCATCCAAGTTTTTCATTGGCGTCCTGCGGTGAACTACCGTCGTCCCATACAATGGGTTTTTTGCTTACTATTCGACCCCGTAGATCGGTCGACGCAATGGCATGCTCTGTCATGGTTTGCTCGAGTAACCTAGAACGGGTAAAACCATTGGACCTGTTGCCCATGCGATCCCAGATAGCATAAAAAGTCTGCTGACTCAGATCCGTTAAATCGCTTTTACCCAAATATTGGCCTGTGCCAAAGTAAACCAAAAAGCCATCTTGAGAAGGATGGCTTTTTACTTTTAGATCAGAGGTTATAGGCTGTTTAGCACTGCCAGCTATGGCTACAAATAGCGGGTCTGGGTTATTGGCCGGACCATAGGCTGATGTCCACTGACTGGGGTTAGAGTTGGACAGATCAAAGGCCCATACATTACCAAATAGATCACCGGCGTATAGACGGTCAACAATAAAGTCTCCGTCTTCATCCACTGCCGAGGTACCAATAATGCCATTAGGCCGCGACAGCCCCTTAGGGTCATCGGCACTTCCCTGCTTGGTATCGAGCTTTTTAATCAGGCTACCGTCTTCGGCGTCGAGAATAAAAACCACCCCATTACCGGTGCTACTGGCATTGCCATCGGCCTCAGTAGCATTGAGGCCATTACCAACAATAACCCCCCATTTGCCATTCGCCAACCGCACCAATAAGGGCTTGGAAAAGGTATAGCCTAAATCTACATCGTCGCTATCGGTAAATTCCCATCGCGCGATAGAGTCCGCATTGGCTTCAGAAAATTTAGCAGGGTTGGTAATATCCAGAGCAAGGTAACCCTGTCCGCCGATACCTAAGCCAGAGACTAGCAAACTGTGCCAGTCCTCGCGGTAGTACACATCATTTTCTGAAATTGGACCATCTACATAGTTACGGTGGCTATAGTCTGCTTTGGTTAACTGCCACAGGTCTTCAAGCACTAACCTTGGAACATAGGCTAACTTTTCTCCCCCATCAGACGCTTTAAAACCATGCAACATACCGTCGTTAGAGCCAACATACACCATGGGTTCTCGGGCTTTATGCTTGGTTTTAAATTCGCCGTAGCTGGCGCCTTCGGTAAACTCTGGCTTCGAGAAATAAAAACGCTCCGGCGCACCAACATAGGCGGGGATTGAGGAAATAATATCGCCGAGTACTGACTTTCGATTGCGGAAAATACCGCCCCTACCTTTGGCCAGTTCTTGGTCTCTGACACCCCGCAAGTAGTTAAGACGCTTACCGCCTAAGTTGTCAGACTGATCTAAAGATGCTCTCTGGGTACCACCATCTTTTAGTTGATTCCAACGAAATGCCTTGGGTACGTTATCTTCATCTCGGGTAATGATTACTCTATCATTGGACTCGGTTTTAGAAACTCTTTTACCTATTTCCGAACAGAAGCCTCCGGTTAATTTACAACCCGCATCCCAAGCTGAAGAACAAATGCTACCCACTGGCACTGGCTCACAGTTAGTGCCATTAGAGATAGGCCGAGCAATTAAATGACCAATCCAGTCGTTGGTGGTAAAGCGCGCAAAAAATAATGTTGTATCAGAGGAAATAGTGCCTGAGTTAGCTGTCGCTGCGGCAAACGACCCAGTGCAGAAAAACTCACTGTCAACCACATCGGTAGAGGCGCTTGCCAATCCATCCGGTTTTTGTGCTGCCAGGTACGCACCTTTAGAGTTATCAGCGCTAAACGCAGGATAGGTTTGTAGACCAAGGCCAATTATCGCTAATGCGAAGACTAACTGGGATACAAATGGTTGATAAAAACATCCTGTTTTCATAACGTCCCTGCCTCAATTATTGTGCTTTTCGAAGGTCACCTGGAGGATCGAGCGCGATCCTACAGAGCGGCCATAGCCATGCGCCGATAGCCTGTAATAAAAAACTCCTGTCTTTTTGGCTAATGTATCTGGGTCGTTATCCGCAGGCTCAAAGCCCGCCTCTTCAATAACATATTTTGGCGATGCTATAAGGTCGCCAAATAATTCAGCGCTCTTGCCGGACTTATCACCATAACTAATACCATTAGTCGACCAATGAAACCTTGAGTTCATAAAGGCATTGACGATCACTGTGCCTGTTGGCCAGACACCAGTGGAACCATCGGCACTGGCTTCAATAAGATTCGGTTGCAATAAAAACCATACCTCAGCATCTTGAATTACCGACTCTGCTGCCTGAAAGGCGCGAAAATGCTCCCATTCATTTGACGCCATACGCTCTTCCATGGCCGTACCATGCATGGATGAAATACCCAGCATTGACAGCACCAGCATATAAATCATAACTGAAACCAGCACTGCACCCTGTTGCTTATTTGAGTCCATCATTCACCTAATTAATTCGATTGCGCATGGCAGCGTAGCTCCAAAATGCTTTGCGCACTCTGGTGTCATTACCTGTATTGGCATTGGCGCCATTAAAAGCAAACGCCCTCGCCTCGGTAGCCACATTGTTAGCTGAGCGCATTAGCAGACCAACACGAACACCAATAACCGCTTCCCAGTCCATTACCGCTGTGGCATTTACATAGACATCGGGCTCTTGGTCGCCGCTGGTATCTTCAGCTAGCAATAACTGCATATTCTCAACACCCTCGGCTAGCAGCGTGGCCGTATCTGAATTAAAGGAATACTGATACAGGCCGGGCTCGGCATTGGCGCTAGCAATAAAATAGGTATGGGCATCAAATAACATAAGCTGCGCATCTTTGGCATAAGCTTTGGAGAGTTGGTTGCCGGTATTAGCAATGTTGTCATGGGCTATGATGGTGCCGTGGTTGTGATTGACAGCTGAGGCACGAAATAAATCGGCGTGCGAACAGTCCGAGATTAAAATCAGATCATTGGCAGCCCACCTATCTGGATGAGCCATAAGCTGAATCGTTGCCGTATCAGTGATCATATTGGCTCTCAAACTGACACCACTGCCCTGAGCAGACTGCAGGGTTATTACATCGCTGCCTGCCACTCTGGTTAGCGCTGTTGGATTAGCCCAACCTGCACCATTTTCAAATACTGTTATACCATCAGCCAAGCTGGCAAAGGTGGGCGGTGATCTAGCAATAATATTATTGGGCACCACTTCATCGATGCTGCGACAGCCCGAATAGCCTGCCATACGAATATCATGGAGTAGAACATCGGTTAAATAGCGGCCATTTTCCTGAACCCTTGATAGCTGTTCATTAACCGTAAACATGACTCTGCTATTGGAATAGACATAGACCATACCCGCTAGCAAAATAAACTGAATGACCATGGCGACCATCAATTCAACCATACTAAAACCCAGCTGTTTTCTTATCACTGCAACCTCACTACGAAAGAGAATTGCTGTGCATTGCTGCCAGAGAGACCGCGACTATCATCCCATTGCGCCACCAATGTACAAATTGCCGTGGCCGAGACGCAATTCACTGAGCCTGTGCCAGCTGGCAGGGTCGTTGCCAAATCGGTACGCCACTGCGTTAAGTCAGCAACTTCAAGGCCGCCGCTGGTCGGCGCCGAACCGTCTAAGGTAATATCATAACGACCTGCAACTGCGGCGGTTGGGTTGGCGCGCAACTGGTCAACCATGGCGCTGGTAATAATGGCGGCCTGACTTCTAAACATTGAGCTATGGGTGTTAGTGACCGCAGTGAGTTGCAGTTTCATGGCACTAAACAAACCAATGGCAGAGACTAAAATAGCAATTAGAACCTCTACCATAGTCACCCCAGTTTGCTGAGATGGATGGCTGCGCCAAGAGGGAGTCATCAGCTGCAGTCTCCATGCTCAATATTGACACGGCCTGAGGGCGCAATAGATATAATCCGCGAGGCAATATTGTCACAGTCCGCCGGCTTGAGGGTAACCACAAAGGGTTTATTGCTGAGGCGCGCCAATGCGCCTCTCGCATTAAAGTGGATATAGCGAACCATTTTTGGATTATCGTGAGGATCCCTCTGCATAAGAATATCTTCAAAATGGATGTAACCATCGTTGCCATTAGTGTCAGCTAACACCTTCCAACCAGAAGGCCAACTCCTGTCATTTATGAATGCTAAGCTCACTTGAACGTCAGTACCGCGCTTAATGGCTTCGCTACGCGCCATATGAAAGCTGTAGATCAGGCTATTAGCTTCGGCCGTTATTTTATTGTTATTGATAAAGGTGACAAATGAGGGCAAACCAATACCGAGCAGAATGCCTAATATAGAGACAGTGATCATTAATTCGATCAGGGTGAATCCGCTACAAACCCGAATTCTAAAACAGGAATCCATTTCCTTAACCTTACGTCCTTTGTAAATAGAGTGTAATGAAAGTTGTAATAAATCTAATTTATAGCTGTTCTAGCTGTGAACTGCCCAACTTAAAGCAAGACTCAATGTAAGAAAGTAAGTAAGTCGCGGGATGCTACCAACTGAGTCGAAGGCAATCCGTGATGCTATTCACAGGGCGCATAAGGATAGATGATTAGCCCAAATAATATTGGCAAAATATAGCGCCAAAATGAGAAGAGCTGTGTTACCTGCCTACCTCAGCAGAAAGCGACTCAGGTGCTGGTGCACCGCCCAGCATAATGCTGATCCAGCGAGATTCAGGCTGATTTTCCAGTGCAATTTTAATCATAATGGTCAGTGGAATAGACAGCAGCATGCCTACTGGGCCCAACACCCAACCCCAGAGCACCAACGACACAAACACCACCAGCGGCGAGAGATTTAAATCTCTACCCATCCAGCGCGGTTCAATAACGTTGCCCATCACCAGATTAACCAACACAAAGCCGCCCAGTGTCAGGCCTGCATGTAAGATCCCTAGCTGCACTAGAGCCAGCAGTACCGCCGGTACAGCCGCGATAAATGAGCCAACCGTAGGAATAAAATTGAGCATAAAGGCCAGTAAGCCCCACAAGATTGCGTAATCAACACCGAGAATCCACAGCCAGCTAAAAATAATCAAACCCGTGAGCAAACTAATGGCCGCCTTAATAGCCAGATAACTGTGCACGCTATCGGAGAATTTGGTTAGCCATTCTTGAGATACCTCATTGCCACGAGCCAAGCGCAGCTTTTCACCAAAACCCATATTCTCGGCGAGTATAAAAATAACCGTCAATAGAATCATCACCGCATTGGTCATAACATTACCAAATGAGGCCAGCGTGCTGCCCACCAACTTCATCACCGCGCCAGGATCAAAACTGTTCTGCCATTGCTGGGCGTCAATTTCGATACCACGCACCATTAACCATTGCTGAACAGCCTCACTCATAGCCGACAGTTTGGCCGAATAAATCGGGATATCTTGACGAAAGTCGGTGATTGACGAACCGATAACGGCAGCCATAACAAACCCGACGAACAAAATTAATATCACGACCAACAAAATCGCCACACCACTGGGAATACGGAAGTTTTTAAGCCAGTTCAGTAGCGGAGAAACAATCATGGCAACAAATACGGCGAGTAAAAATGGTACCAATAAAGGCCCAGCCATTTTCAATCCGGACACAACAATCACAAAGGCGGCAAAAACCACTAAAAATCGGGCTAGAGGTGATATATTTTCGTTCATCGGGCCTGCCTTTAATTCTTTACTTCTGTGGAAGCGCTTAGCTGATTAAGTATCTGTTGTAATTCTAGACGGCCAGCGGCAGAAAATATCACCCGTCCACGCCGTTCAGTCATTTCGCTGGCCTCTAACATAGCACATTTAACCCGAATTTTATCCAGCTCAGGGTTGTGATGGATTGGCATACCAATAAACACATCCCAATCGGCAGTGGTCGCAGTCTGTGCCAACACAGATTCAAGCAGTCGCACAATATTAGTTGCTTCAACCCGATAGACGGGCAGCCCCACGTAGCGAAAAACAACCAGCGCCAGTATCACCACAATAAAGGTCAGAGCAACGGTAATAATAAAATCCACAGGCACTCCTACAGTTACGAAAAGAACAGTAATTTTACCGCCATCAACAACGTAATCAGTGTAATAACAGGCCGCACAAAACTGGCTCCACGCTTTATAACAAGGTTAGAACCCAATCGCGCACCTATTATCTGAGCCACTGACATGGCAATCGCCAGCGACCAAATAACATAGCCACTAAATACAAAAATAAGCGCCGAGGTGCCATTTACAGCCAGTATCATCAGCTTCGTTTCTGCCGTTGCCTTGACCAGATTATGACCCAGCAACCAGACAAACAGAAACGGCATAATAGAGCCCATGCCAGGACCAAAAAAACCACCATAAAAGCCCATACCCAGAGCCGCTGTGCAGGCAAACCAGCGCTGGCTTATTTTCTGCGGATGATCTGCATCACTGACCTTGGGAGAGAATAAAAAATACAGGGCAATGGCTAATAACAGGAAGGGAATGAGTCGGGTTAACGTCGAAGTATCGAGGCTCTGAACTAGAAAAGTACCTGCTACTGAACCCAGCACTGCCATCACAACAGAACTGTAAAGCGGCTTTATATCGAGGTGGCCTTTGCTAAAGAAATTCCAGGCCGAGGACAGGGTACCCAGCGAGCTCTGCACCTTATTCGTGGCCAGCGCGTTTAACGGTGGCAATCCAACCCACAGTAGGGCCGGTAGTGTCAGAATGCCGCCAGAGCCGGCAATTGAAGAGATAAGTCCGGCAAAGAAAGCCACACTGACAAGAATAAACTGAGTATTTAAAGCTATATACATATAAGTAAGTGCATACTAACTTAGTTAAAATTGATCTGGGTGTCTGCCCTTAAACTGACCATAATATTTAATAATCGCAGCAATATCGGCCTCGTGATCACCTGTGGGTTCAAACATATCCCCCAAGACAATCCGCTTGCTAGGGAAGTCCAATGCGCCTAATTGAATCTTGCAGTTATTCTTTTCTGCGATACGTAAAAAGCCGCTCTTCCATTTTGGTGACTTCTTGCGCGTTCCCTCAGGGGCTACAACAATAATCAAGCCCTTGTCTTTTTTGACAGCCTCGTCAACATAGCCCATCACCGCATCGGGCTGGGCGCGATTGACTGGAATACCACCTAACCAACGCATAAACCAGGCAAAGCCGGGTACAAAAATAGTATGTTTGCCAAGCCAGCGCACCCGCGCATTAATGCCCAGTACGGCGCAAATGCCATAGACGAAGTCCCAATTACTGGTATGGGGTGCAGCCACAATCAGCAGGCGTTCGCAGTCGGCAATTGAACCCTCTAGGTTCCACCCAATTCCGCGATAAAAGGTTCGGCCAAACCAACGTGTCAGTGCGCTGCGATTAGTACGCAGATGCTCTGGGCACTGCTCTTGGGATACGGGAATTACCTGCTTGCTCATGCTTACCTCATTACTTCGAGTTTATTGTTGTTATTATTTAAGCTGTGCCGACGAAGACTAGTGCTCTCGTGTTGCCCGAAATGCTATCTCTGGATAACGCTCTATAGCAAGTGATAAATTAACCCGCGTGGGCGCCAAGTAGGTTAAATGACCGCCGCCATCTAATGCTAAATTATCTTCGGACTTATTCCTAAATGCGTCGAGTGTTTTAGCGTCTTCACATTCAGTCCAGCGCGCCGTATGAACATTAACTGGCTCATAAATCGCCTCAACGCCATATTCTTCTCGCAGACGGTAGGCCACAACATCAAACTGTAACTGACCCACGGCGCCTACAATAACGTCATTATTGCGGAACGGGAAAAATACCTGAGTGCTACCCTCTTCCGACAACTGGCGAATGCCATTTTGCAGCTGCTTGGCTTTTAACGGATCTTTTAAACGAATACGCTTAAATAACTCAGGCGCAAAGTGCGGGATACCACTAAATTTAAGTGCCTCGCCCTCGGTAAACGTATCGCCAATCTGAATAGAGCCATGATTGTGTAGGCCTATAATATCGCCAGCCACTGCCTCTTCGACCGATATCCGCTCTCCCGCTTTAAAGCTAAAGGCGTCTGATACCCGCACATCTTTACCTGTGCGGACATGTTTCATTTTCATGCCTTTGGTGTATTTACCCGAGCAAATACGTAAAAAAGCAATACGGTCACGGTGCTTAGGGTCCATATTGGCCTGAATCTTAAACACAAAGCCGCTGAATTTAGCTTCACTGGCCACTACTTCGCGGTCATGGGTCTGACGCGGCTGTGGCTCTGGAGCCCAGCGCACAAAGTCATTGAGCATTTCACGAATACCAAAGTTGCCCATTGCCGTACCAAAAAATACCGGCGCCAACTGCCCGGAGAGAAACTCATCCATATCAAATAGATTGGTCGCCCCCTTCACCAATTCAAGCTCTTCAAGCACATCATCTGCATAGGCTCCCAGCGCTTCGCGAGCCTCCGGCGACTCCAGTCCCTGAACCTGAATATCGTCAGTTAAGGTGTGACCCTTGCCCTGCACATACACATGGATAGTATCGGTATAGAAGTTATAGACCCCGCGAAATTCGCGGCCCATGCCAATCGGCCAGTTAATGGGCGCTGCTTTAATTTTGAGGACACTTTCTATCTCGTCCAACAGATCAATAGGGTCGCGAATATCGCGGTCCATTTTGTTTACAAATGACAAGATAGGCGTATCGCGCAAACGACACACATCCATCAGCTTAATGGTACGTGCTTCTACGCCTTTAGCTCCGTCAATCACCATCAGTGACGAGTCAACCGCAGTTAGCGTGCGATAAGTATCTTCCGAGAAATCTTCGTGACCTGGAGTATCGAGCAGATTGACCATGCAATCGTTATAGGGGAACTGCATTACTGAGGAGGTAACAGAGATACCCCGCTCTTTTTCCATGGACATCCAGTCAGAGGTCGCATGGCGGTCGCTTTTACGACCTTTAACCGTGCCCGCCACCTGAATCAGATTGCCCAGCAGCAATAATTTTTCTGTGATGGTGGTCTTGCCCGCATCTGGGTGAGATATAATGGCAAAAGTCCTACGCTTATTGATTTCATTGACAAAATTGCTATCACCCATACCTTCAAAATCCTAATTTGTACTTAAATTTGTACTTGTTTATAAAGTTACCCCCTTGGGGGACTGAAAAGCGCACTATCCTACAGAATAAGCGCCACGCTACACATTATTGCGCCAAGACCTTGTCCAGCTCGCTCAATTGCTGCTGGTAAGTTTCTGGGTTTTCCGTTTTAAACTTCTCTAAGTTCAGGAGCTTCCATTTCACTGATGGAAATTCCTGAAAATCATAAATCGACCAATCTGGTTCCAAACCATTAAGACTTAGCAAAAACGCTTTATCGTTTTCATTTAAACTAGACTGTATCGTTTCGATTAGTTGCAGCCTTGTGGCTTCATATTCATCGTAACTAAATTCTATTGCGCTCATACCTTCAAACTGATTTTCAAACGCCGTGCGCTGATCGAGTAAATGCGGATCAAGCAGCTCAAAGGTCGGTCGATTACTACTCACCAACCCAAACAAAAACCCATGTTTAATCTCATCCGTAAAGCCTTCATTATCTAACAGAAGCTTTACATCAAATAAATCTCTTGGGTGCTGCCTGTCTAAAGCTGCACAAATTTTACCGCCGTATAGCTGTGCTAATGACACAAGCGGCATCGCACAAAACACATCAAACTGTTCTTGAGCAGCTTCACATAGTGGCGCTTTGATAGCCTCACCTATCAAGCCGCGCCCCACCATATTCACTTCAATCTTAATCATCACACCGCGCTCATCAAGCTGGAGCTTACAAACATTCTCCTTATGCTGGATGCGCATCGATGGGCGCAAGCCCTCAATACGTTCTTTAATGCAAATAAGGGCTGCGTTAATGCCCTCCAGCGTTTCATTGCGCTCTGCAATCTCAACATAAGTTAAATCGATATCAACGGACAGCCTCGGCATATCTCTTACAAAGAGATTGATTGCGGTTCCACCATGCATAGCAAAACATGCCTCTTTGGCGACCTCTGGCAATACATCCAAAAGCAGCTTCACCTGTTTTGTGTAGGCGTTATTCATGCCGCTGCCTCTCCATTTATTGAATCGAGAGCCTTGGGAACGGTTATCTGGTATTTCGAAACATAAACCCCATCACTAACGATGGCGCGCTTACCCGACCCCAAATCAACCTTGTCCAAATTGATATAGCTGAGCCATTCATGGCCTGCCTTATCCGCCAAATACAAAAATAGGCGCTTCACTTTTATAGAAGTACAGCCTTCAAGTAATTTTTGTACTGTCGCTGGCCGCAAATTATTCAAGCCTTCCATAAGCTCAAACACTTCCATAAGCGGCTGAGACTTTGGCGCTAAATATAAACACTCCATCACCGCGCGTGCGGGGCTGGATATCTTTACCTTAAAACTTTTATGGTCGATCTCGACCAAGCCAAGATCAGGTGGTAAAAAGCTTGTCATCTTGCTCTCTACACTTAAACCCCAATCCCGCTTTTTAAACCAAAGCGGCAAGCTCTCGTCCTTACCACCAAAAAGCTGCGCCTTCTTCGAAGACAGCTCCAAATAGTGAACTTTCCCCTGCAATGATAGCGCCGTTTTAGCCGCTGGATGTACAAAGAGGCCTAGCTGGGACTGCAACGCATAGATGCCGCCCAGATAATCCACCTGATCACCATGGCGTATCAAGGCACCTGTGCCGATAGAATCAAACCACTGGCTTTTCTTGTACTGCTTTTGTAAATCGAGGCTATAGCCCTGATCGGTCAACCACGACGAAGAGAGCACTATGCCTGAAGGCTCAGTGCTAAGCAGAGTGTTTAATTTTGATTCTCTTTCGGTATTCATAATACCAATATATCGATTTTTATAAACAATATCAATAAAAAGGTTTAATTTATGTATTATTTTGGTATCTAAAATACCTAAATATGCTATTTTTTGAACAAAAATAGCGATACTCCTGTAAACATTGCTGTAACCCTTGTGACACACTAGGCGCAAGGGCTATTTTTGGAGCCCAGCTTGGCTCAACAAGAGACCATATAAGCGAAACATGAGCAACTAAAGCCTTATAGGCCACTGAGCCCCAAAAGCATGGCAGACTAAAGGTCCCGCCTTGACAGGGGAGCTCCACCTTTTTTAATGACTCCAAAATAAAAGTAACTGGCGCTGAAAAATACAGATGTAAACTGGAAGAGCTGCTGCCAGAACCCGTCGATGTCGAAGCACTGGGCAAAATATTGCATATCGTGCCATCAGCCACTGTTAGAAATACCAAAGTAATTCAGATAATGGCCAATGCTGAAGAATTTGCTGGCTTAGTACTAGGCTTGGCGAAGAGGTTTGTTTAGCTGCATCAGCTCTAGAGCTTAAGGCTTACTCTGACAGCTACAGGTCAGAGCAAAGCTGACCTATCCATCCACTGCCAATTTATTGGCGTATACTCTCGCGTAGATAGAGTTGGCGAAACGAGCCACTTGCCGTATCGTTTTGCCCTAGCACAACATCACCCAGTTTTAGGAGCACCCTCAATGAAGTACCAAGGCCAAACAGACTATGACCACAAGGGTCCTTCGCCGCGTCGTGGTGTGTTGCTGTGTAATTTGGGGACGCCAGATGCACCCAAGACTGCTGAGTTGCGTCGTTATCTGAAAGAGTTTCTAAGCGATCCCCGTGTTGTTGAGGTTCCCCGCTTGCTGTGGTGGATGATTCTCAATCTGATTATTTTACGGATTCGCCCACGTCGTTCTGCCAAACTATATGCCAGTGTCTGGTCTGAGGGCGGCTCGCCACTAATGGTACACAGTACAGCGCAGGTCGCCGGCGTTAAGAAAATTCTTGATAAGAAGTTTAATGACGACGTGCCTGTGGTGTTGGGTATGCGTTACGGCAACCCATCTATGGCGTCGGCCATTGCCGAATTAACCGCTCAGAACGTGCGCGATATTACGGTGTTGCCGCTCTATCCTCAGTATTCAGGCGCAACCACGGGCTCTACATTTGATGCGGTGGCACAAACCTTTACCAAAACTCGTTGGGTTCCTGAGCTGCACTTTATTGGTGGGTATCAGCAGTCTGAACTTTATATTGAGGCGCTGTGCAGCAGTATTCGCAAACATATTACTGAGCATGGTCAGCCAGACAAGCTAGTATTTTCATACCATGGCACGCCACAAAAGTATTTAAATAAAGGGGATCCCTATCATTGTTTCTGCCACCAGACGACTCGTTTGGTGCGCGAGCATATGGGACTGGATGAAGAGCAGGTAATGACCACCTTCCAGTCGCGCTTTGGTCGTGAGCCCTGGCTGCAACCCTACACCGACAAAACCCTAGAGGCTATGCCTGCGGATGGCATTAAACACGTGGCAGTGATCTGCCCTGGCTTCTCCTCTGATTGCCTCGAGACCATCGAGGAGATCAATATGGAAGCACGAGAGAGCTTTACTGAGCACGGTGGTGAAATATTTCACTATATCCCTTGCTTGAATGATGATCCGGCGCATCTTGAGGCGCTGGCGGACATAGTTAGTAAATATCTTTAGCACACCCAGCTAATCGCCAACGGCATTTAACCAACGCTGTAAAACCTCAGCGCAAGAACCGCCTATTTTGATTGTGGCTATAGCATCAGCTCTTGTCTTGCCCTCGTTCAATAGCAGTATTGGTTTGCCCTGCTGCTGCGCCCACAGACAGAACCGGTAACCCGAATAGGTCATTAACGATGAGCCCGCCACCACTAACCCATCGGCTTGCTGCAATTGTTGCTCGGCTTGCTGGACGCGCTCTTTGGGCACCGAGTCTCCGTAAAATACCGCATCTGGTTTCAGTATACCGCCGCAACTCGGGCAGTCCGGAACCTGCATACTGCTGTAATCAAGATGATCTATATCGGCATCGCCATCTGGTGCTATAGCGCCGGCCAACAATGAATACTCAGGGTTTTGTGCCTCCAGCCATGTTTGAATCGCTGCTCTTGGCTGTTTAAGGCCGCAGGCCATACATGAAATGGTATCTACCCGACCATGCAGGTCTATGACAGCACGACTGCCGGCACGCTGATGCAGGCCGTCGACATTTTGTGTCACCAAGCAAGAAACCAGCCCCAACTGTTCCAATTTCACCAGTGCGTGGTGAGCTGAATTGGGCTGCGCGTCGATTATAAAGCGCCAACCCACCATATTGCGCGACCAAAAACGCTGCCTTGCGCTGTGCTGGGCCATAAAGTCCTGATGAGTCACCGGCTGTTTGCGCTGCCAAACACCTTTGCTATTGCGGTAGGTAGGAACGCCAGACTCAGCGCTGACACCGGCACCGGTAAGCACAAGCCAGTTTTTATGTGCGGTTAGCAGAGAAATAACAGCCTGCACTGGGGCATCCTTTTACAACAATTAAAGATTTTATACGTAAGCCTGAGAGAAATTGACTGAATACCGCTGAAAATAGGGAATTATGCCCTTACACCCCGTATAATGGCGCTTTCTTACATGCTTTATTGTAATCAATTAAAGCTGACTGATAGTTAAGATTTATCTATGGATATTAAAGCTTACATGCAGGACCTCGGTATTGCCGCCCGCGAGTCTTCTCGGGTGCTTGCACGCGCTGGTACTGCACTTAAAAACAATGCACTGCTGGCAATTGCCTCACGGCTTAACGACAGTCGCCATAATCTTTTGGCAGCAAACGCTGTGGATATGGAAAATGGCCGTGCCAATGGCCTCGATGCCGCACTTCTGGATCGTCTAGAGCTCAATGATGAGCGCATTGACGGCATGATTGAAGGCCTTAAGCAGGTTGCTGCACTGCAGGACCCGATAGGCGAGATCACCGATATGGGCTTTCGCCCCAGCGGTATTCAGCTCGGTAAAATGCGCGTTCCTCTGGGTGTTATTGGCATTATTTATGAGTCGCGCCCCAATGTAACCATCGATGCCGCCAGCCTGTGCCTTAAGTCTGGCAATGCCACCATATTGCGTGGTGGCAGCGAAGCTATCTTGTCCAATCAGGCCATTGCTGCCTGTATAGCTCATGGTCTTGCCGATGCTGGTCTACCTGAGACTGCGGTACAGGTGGTTAATACCACTGATCGCGATGCGGTGGGTGAGTTGATTACTATGTCGAATCATGTCGATGTTATTGTGCCCCGCGGCGGTAAAAGCTTAATTGAACGTATCAGTGCGGATGCTCGTGTACCTGTGATTAAGCATCTGGACGGTAACTGCCATGTCTATATCGATGATCAAGCTGATCTAAAAAAGGCTTTGGCGATTGCTGATAATGCCAAAACTCATCGTTATGGCGTGTGTAATGCCATGGAATCGCTGCTGATTGCGGAGCCGGTTGCGGACAGAATACTGCCTGAACTGGCTAAAATTTATAGCGAAAAGAATGTTGAGATGCGCGGCTGTCAAAAGGCTCGCGATATTATCGAGTCGATTATTGAAGCCACAGAGCAAGATTGGGGCGAAGAGTATCTGGCGCCCGTTATATCAATTAAAATTGTATCCGGCATAGATGAAGCTATTGCGCATATCACTAAATACAGCTCACAGCACACTGAATCGATTGTGACCGAAGACTTTAATCGCGGCCGGCGCTTTATTGCCGAGGTCGACTCCAGCTCGGTAATGATTAATGCTTCGACGCGTTTTGCCGATGGCTTTGAATATGGATTGGGTGCCGAAATTGGTATTTCGACAGACAAGATTCACGCGCGCGGCCCGGTGGGTCTCGAAGGCTTAACCAGCCAGAAGTGGGTCGTGTTTGGCGATGGCCAGATACGCGAATAATGTCTGTTGCTCTATTTGGCGGCACCTTTAATCCTGTGCATTTTGGCCATCTACGGATAGCCACTGAACTCGCTGAACAGCTGCAGGTTGAGAGTATTCGTATGATGCCCTGCGCCTTCCCTCCTCATCGCGATAATCCAGAGGTAGATGGCCAGCAGCGCCTAGAAATGTTGCAGTTAGCCATAGACCAGCAGGCGATTTTGCAGGCTGATGATATTGAGCTGCAGCGGTCAGCACCCAGTTATACTGTCGACACTGTGCGTCTTATGCGTGAAAAGCTAGGCGCTCAGACACCCTTATTTTTATGTATTGGCATGGATGCACTCAATGGTCTCGATCGCTGGCATGAATGGCAGCGAATTCAGGATTACTGCCATATTGTGGTGTCTTCCCGACCAGGGTTTAGCGTGCCGCATTCTGGGCCCTTAGCTAAGTGGATAGATCAGCGCCGCTGCAAAGACTTGGCGGAGCTAAAGCAAAGCGCTCATGGCAATTTCTATTTTTGTGAGCTAACCATGCTGGCTATTTCGTCGACCAGCATCCGCAAGAAAGTAAGTAACGGCGAAAACATTGGTTTTTTGACCCCTGATTCAGTGGTCGACTATATCCGACAACAACACTTATATGAGTAAATAATTGCCATGACGCAATCCTTGCAAGACATTGTTATAAGCGCACTTGAAGAAGTTAAGGCCATAGATATTACCAGTATCGATGTGAGAGAACTCACAGATGTGATGGATACTATGATCGTTGCCACTGGCAGCTCTAATCGTCAAGTTAAGTCTCTGGCGTCCAATGTGGCTGTGGAAGGTAAGAAAGCCGGTCATCACTTGATTGGCGTTGAAGGTGATGATACTGCTGAGTGGATTCTGGTCGACTTTGGCGATGTAATCGTTCATATCATGTTACCCGCAACGCGCGCGTTTTATGACTTAGAGCGCCTCTGGGCACTGCGCCCCGGAGATCGCCCCGAAAGCGCTGAAGATGAACTAGGCGCAATGCATGACGACGAGTAAATAGAGCTCCAGCAATGAAATTGCGCATACTAGCGGTTGGCACGCGAATGCCAGACTGGGTTGAAGCTGGCTGCAATGAGTACGGTAAACGTATGCCGCCGGAACTGCGTATTCAGGCTGTTGAAATAGCGCTCGGCAATCGCGGTAAAAACCAGCCGGCGGCCAAGGCTATCGAGGCTGAAAGCCAGGCTCTGTTGAAAGCTTTAGGCGCAAGAGATTTTGTGGTGGCCCTGGATGTATTGGGTAAAACCATGAGCACAGAGAAATTGGCTGCTGCGCTATCAAATTGGCAAATGGACGGCCGCGATATTAGTCTGTTAATTGGTGGCCCTGATGGGCTATCGGCTGACTGTCTGGCACGGGCAGATTTGCGTTGGTCACTGTCAGATCTCACGCTGCCGCACCCATTGGTGCGCATTGTTTTAATGGAGCAGCTATACCGGGCATGGACTATAAATGCTAACCACCCTTATCATCGCAGTTAGATGATAGGATAATCTACCATGATTAATGATGCTGCCTTTTCAGACCCAGCCCGCGAACGCAGAATTTTTGCTGGCCGGCTGCTGATTTCAGTATTTTTAGTATTCGTTACTGGACTAGTTGTTGTGGCGCGGTATGTGGATTTACAGCTTACTCGGCATAAAGATTTCGCCACTCACTCTGACAATAATCGCGTCCATGTTCGCCCCGCCCCACCCTCTCGAGGTCTTATCTATGATCACAATGGTGAACTGCTAGCAGATAACCGACCAATCCATATTCTAACGATCGTGCGCGAGCGCTCCGATGACCTCGACCAGCTTCTATCTACCATCGACACACTGATTGATATTTCCGAGAACGATATCAAGCGTTTTAAAAAACGACTGAAACGCCGTAAACCCTATGAACAGACACCACTTAAATATGATCTCACTGAGCGGGAACGAGGTATTTTGGCGGTTAATGGCTATCTCTTAGAAGGCGCGGAAGTATCTGCCCGACTGATGCGCTTTTACCCCAATGGCGAGCTGTTTGGCCATGTTATTGGCTATGTAGGCCGCATCAATGAGCGCGAGAGCCAAACCATTGATAGCGTTAAATACAGTGGTACTGATTCTATTGGCAAGACTGGTCTGGAAAAATTCTATGAGTCTCAGCTGCTGGGGGAAGTGGGTAGCGAACACGTAGAAACAAATGCCCGCGGACGCGTCATGCGGGTTCTGGATAATATTGACCCGCAACCAGGCAATAATTTGACCCTGCACTTAGATAGTCGCCTGCAGCGGGTTGCCCACGAGGCGTTTAAAGATGAACGCGGTGCTCTGGTCGCTATTGATGTAAAAACTGGCGGTATTCTAGCCATGGTCAGCGCACCTGGTTATGACCCCAATCTATTCACCTCGGGTATCAGTCAGAGAAATTATGATTCGCTGCTCAACTCTCCAGACCGGCCATTATTTGATCGTGCCATTCGCGGTCAGTATCCACCGGGATCTACTATTAAGCCACTGTTTGGATTAATCGGACTACACAGCAACACCATTACAATGGATTATGCGATTGATGATCCGGGCTTTTTTATAATGGAAGGTATCGAGCGCCCATGGCGAGACCATAACTCAAAGCGCGGCGGTCATGGCAAAGGCGTTGATTTGGCCGAAGCTATTATCGAATCCTGCGACGTGTTCTTTTATAAAATGAGCATTAAAACCGGCATTGATTTACTCTCCAACTACAGCGAAAAATTTGGCTTGGGGCAGACTACTGGCATTGATCTGCCCGGTGAAAGACCCGGCATTATGCCTTCAAAACAATGGAAAAAAGGTGCTCGGGGGCAGAGTTGGTTTAATGGCGATACGATTAACACGAGTATTGGCCAGGGCTTTATGCTGGCCACGCCGCTTCAGCTAGCCGTGATGTCCGCTCGAATTGCCTCGCGTGGAAAGATGGTCACACCCAAGTTAGTCAAATCGATAAATGGCGAAACCCTAGTGAGCAATGAAATCCCTGAGCCTCTGGCCATTAATTCTGAGCACTGGGATTATGTGCATAAGGCAATGAAAGATGTAGTGCATTCAACGCGCGGCACTGCTAAAGGAATTAGCAAAGGGTTGAGCTATAAGATTGCCGGAAAAACTGGTACCGCTCAGGTGATTAGTATCAAAGCTGAAGAAGAGTATGACAGCTCACGAATCGATAAAAGCCAGTGGGATCATGCACTATTTGTTGCCTTTGCTCCCGCTGAAGACCCTCAGATTGCGATCGGTTTAATTGTTGAAAATGGCGAGCATGGCAGTTCCGCCGCGGCACCTATTGCGCGACTGGTGATAGATGTCTATATGAATTCCAACACAGGCTCACATCAAGCAGCTATCGCGGAGGTCGTGAACTAGATGCTTAGAAATGATTTTGTCCGACGAATGGAGAGTCCTGGTGGTGACAAACGGGGCAGCCGCTCCTTGCATATCGATTTACCTCTGCTGCTTATCTTAATCAGCCTCTGTGGCGTCGGCCTGCTAGTCCTTTACAGCGCCAGCGGGCAAAATCTGTTTTATGTTAAACGCCAGGCACTACTGATGCTGATTGGCTTTGGCGCAATGTTTGCTGTGGCGCAATTCCCCATGCGATTTTGGGAGCGCTGGTCTTTTGTCTTTTACGGTATCGGCCTAATGTCTCTGTTGGCGGTGCTGTTTTTTGGTGTCGGCGCCAAGGGGGCGCAGCGCTGGCTGGATTTAGGCTTTACTCGCTTTCAGCCCTCTGAACTAATGAAAGTTGCTGTACCTATGATGGTTTCAGCCTATCTGGGCAAGCGCTATATCCCTCCGACCTTTAGTCATGTCGTCATGGTACTGATAATCACCTTTATTCCCGTGCTATTAATTGTTCGGCAACCAGATCTCGGCACCGCCCTCTTGATTTTTGCCTCAGGATTTTTTGTTATATTCTTGGCAGGTTTGCACAAGCGCTATTTGCTTAGCGCATTTTTATTGGCACTGGCGGCAATACCGACATTGTGGATATTTGTAATGCGTGACTATCAAAAACAGCGTGTACTGACATTGCTGTCACCAGAAGATGATAAACTCGGAGCCGGCTGGAATATTATTCAGTCGACCACTGCTATTGGCTCTGGTGGCTGGAGCGGCAAAGGCTGGACTCTGGGCACTCAGTCACAGCTAAACTTTTTACCTGAAAGCCACACAGACTTTATAATTGCCGTGCTGGCTGAAGAGTTTGGTTTAATCGGTGTTATGACCCTCTGTACACTTTATGCACTACTCATTGGCCGCTGTATGGTGATTGCGCTTAACTCACAGTCGCAGTTTAGCCGTCTAATGGCTGGCAGCCTGAGCCTTACTTTTTTCACCTATGTTTTTGTCAATATGAGTATGGTGTCAGGAATACTCCCTGTCGTGGGTGTGCCCCTGCCATTTATTAGCTATGGAGGCACAGCAATTGTGACTCTGTTTCTTGGATTTGGTATTCTGATGGCTATTAGCACAGAACCCAAAAGGCTTAGGATTGATCTTTGAAAAACTTTATTCGTAGTACATTAATTGGCTGCAGCGCATTGGTGGCCGCCACACTTTTTGCCACTCCCTCTCTGGCCGATTACTCCGCACATCCAGAAGCTGAAGCCTTTGTTGACACCATGGTCACCAAGCATAATTTTGATCGCCAGCAAGTACTGACCTGGCTGGCCTATGCTAAGCACCAGAAATCTATTGTTAAGGCAATGAGCCGTCCGGCAGAAAAAGCCAAGCCTTGGTATGAGTATCGAAAGATATTTGTTACCGACACTCGCGCTAATCGCGGCCTCGAGTTCTGGAAGCAAAATAAGGCGACATTAGACAAAGCTGAGCGTGAATTTGGCGTTGACCCCGCCATTATTGTTAGCATTATTGGTGTTGAAACCAACTATGGTCGCAATACTGGCAGCTATAAAGTCATTGATGCACTGACTACATTAGCCTTTGATTATTACACCTACACTGAGAAACGCGAGTCGCGCAAAAGGTTCTTCACCATCCAGCTGGAAAATTTACTTCTGCTGGCACGTGAACAGAACCAAGATCCTCTCGAACTAAAGGGATCCTATGCCGGTGCTATGGGTTGGGGACAGTTTATGCCCAACAGTTATCGAGACTACGCCGTGGACTATGACGGTGATGGCTTTGCCGATATCTGGACCAATCCAACCGATGCTATCGGCAGCGTAGCTAACTATTTTACCAAGCACGGTTGGCGGAAAGACCAACCAGTCGCCACCAGAGCCTATATCGAAAAAGCACCCAGTAAAGAGGGGCTTAACAAAATGAAGCGCCCTACGACTACTATCGCTGAACTTACGGCTCAAGGCTATGACCCTGCCGAGAAGTTTGCTCCGGATAGCAAAGCTTTCCCAATGAGTTTCAGAGCAAAATATGGCACTGAATATTGGATAGGACTGCATAATTTTTATGTGATCGGTCGCTACAACCCTCGTACCAAATACGCTATGGCGGTTTATCAGCTCAGCGAACTTATGAGGAATCGCCTCTGTGAGTCCGATCAATACTGCTAAGTTACTGGGTGTTTTACTGGCGACATTGCTGCTGACTAGCTGTGGCTATGTACCTACGGTCGCAGTACAGAAAGCTGACGGTGCAGGCAAGCGCATTGATACTCGAAAGGTCGGCAATGCTGTGCCTAAAGTTGAGCCTATCACTAGAGCCGGCAACAAAAGTCCCTACCAAGTTTTTGGTAAAACCTATTTTGTACTCCCCACCAGTAAAGACTATAACGAAGTTGGCATCGCCTCTTGGTACGGCACCAAATTTCATGGCCGCAAGACCTCGAATGGCGAAATTTATAATATGTATGCCATGACTGCTGCCCATAAGTCACTACCTATTCCAAGTTATGTGCGGGTCACCAATCTAGAAAATAAGCGCTCTATTATTGTCCGAGTTAATGATCGCGGCCCCTTTCATGGCCCGCGCCTGATCGATCTTTCTTATGTGGCAGCATTAAAATTAGGCTATGCCGACAAGGGCACCGCTAAGGTTTTGATCGAGGCCATAGATCCGTCTGGCAGCCAAGATCGTCTGTCGCCAACACCTGCGGTTAAGTTGCCAGCCGCCGCCGAGACGCCTAATCCAGAATCATCGGTGACCATCAATCAAGGATATTTTCTCCAAGTAGGCGCGTTTGACAATGCCGCTGCCGCGCAAATTTTGCAAAAGAAAGTACGCCAATATACCGCTCTGCCAATTCTGGTACAGCAACAGGACAGTCTATTTAAAGTCTGGGTTGGACCCATTGCAGACAGTATAGAATTGGCGCTAATTAAGCGCACCCTGCAACAGGCTGCCAACGTCTCTGGATTTACCGTCCAACCTTAATTTAATCTTTGCTACCGCTGACCATAGGCGCGCATAACTGCGTTTGTGATGGTAAACTGCGCGGCACGTAAATCATTATTTTCGGTGGCTTCCCTATGTTTAAAAAGTGGACTTTATATTCTGCGCTTATTGCCTTTAGTCTGCTGGCAGTTTCTGCAACTCAGGCTCAAAAGTTAATCCCCGCTGCGCCTAACTTAGCCGCGAAAGCTTGGATATTAATCGATGCGCAAACCGGCCATGTGCTGGTGGAAAGCAATGCCGATGAGCAGCTGCCTCCGGCGAGTCTGGCCAAGATGATGACGACCTACATTGTCTCTAATGAAATTGAAGCTGAGCGCCTCGAAGAAACCAGCCAGATATTAATCAGTGACAATGCCTGGGAACTTGGCGGCGCAAAAACCGATGGTTCAACCATGTTTTTGAGCCCGCGCACACGGGTTTCTGTACTTGACCTGATGCATGGTGTGATTATTCAGTCTGGCAATGATGCCGCTATTGCTCTGGCTGAGCACATCAGCGGCAGCGAAGCCGCATTTGCCGACACCATGAATCACCAGGCACAACTGCTGGGCATGACAAATACCGTTTATATGAATGCGACCGGGCTGCCCGCTGAAGGTATGGTTTCTACTGCGCGTGATCTATCATTAATTGCCCGATCTATTATTCTAGACCACCCGAAGTATTACAGCATTTACGCGAAAAAATACTTTAAGCACAACAATATCAATCAGCCCAATCGCAATCGTCTGCTGTGGCGCGACACCAGTGTTGATGGTTTAAAGACCGGCCACACTAATGCCGCCGGCTACTGCCTAGTGGCATCCGCTAAGCGCAATGGTATGCGTCTTATCTCAGTGGTACTTGGTGCCAGTGACGACACGTCACGCGCCCGAGAATCGCAAAAGTTACTGTCCTATGGCTTTCGCTATTTCGACACTAAAACCATCTATGCTGCGGGCGACCTTATCAAAGCCAATACCAAGGTTTGGTACGGTACTGAAGAATTCTTAGACCTCACTATAGCCGACCATGTCACCCTGACCTTCCCACGTGGCGCGCAAAAGAATCTGGCGGCGAATATTCTTGTCGATGAGCAGATTGAAGCGCCAGTGTATTCCGGCCAAGAGCTGGGCAGACTGCAGGTAACACTTGAAGGTGAGATGCTGGTGGACTTACCACTGGTAGCCGAAAAAGATATTGCCGAAGCTGGCTTTATGGCACGATTCTTTGATTGGATCGTTCTGTTTTTCACCAAGATTATTTCTTAAAAGCTGAGAGCTAAACTGTGAGCGAAGAAGGCCCAAAAATTGAGTTTCCCTGTGACTACCCAATCAAGATTTTGGGCGAGGCGCATACAGAGTTACATGCACATATTTTGCAGGTGATGGACAATCATGCGCCAGGCTTTGACCGCAGTAAGATTACTGTTCGCGACAGCAGCAAAGGCCGCTGGCAATCGATGACCCTAGTCATCACCGCGACAGGAAAGCCCCAACTAGAGGCTATTTTTGCCGATCTAAAAACCAGCTCACGAGTTAAAATGGTGCTCTAACCATGATTGTTCGCCAACTGGGTGTTAAAGAATACAGCGCTGTTTTTAATAGTATGAAAGCATTTAATGAACAGCGCGATGAAAACACCACAGATGAAATTTGGCTGCTCGAGCATAAGCCCGTATTTACTCAGGGGCAGGCAGGGAAAGAGGAATATGTACTGATGCCCGGTGATATTCCGGTCGTTAAAAGTGATCGTGGCGGACATGTGACCTATCATGGTCCGGGACAGATAACCGCCTACATATTGGTTGATCTAAAACGCCTTAAGATTGGCGTTCGCGATCTAGTGACACTGATCGAGAAAGCTTTGGTCGACACCTTGGCGCAATGGCAAATCAGCGCCGCACCCCGTCGCGATGCACCCGGTGTCTATGTGGATGGCGATAAGATTGCCTCGCTTGGACTGCGAATTCGCAAAGGCTGTAGCTACCATGGATTAAATTTCAATGTGGCTATGGATATGTCGCCCTGGCAACGTATTAACCCCTGCGGTCTGAGTATCCCAATGACCCAGCTGGCAGATCTAGTAGACAGCCCACCAAGTATTGATAAGGTAGCAGACATTTTGGCTGATAATTTATGCGCCGGGCTGGGCTACAATGACTATAAAAAATGTAAAGGAAGGCTATGACCATCGATTCTGTGACACCGCCAAAACGCACCCGCCGCCTGCAGCAAGGCGAGAAGCTGCGCAGTGCCGATAAGGTAGAGCGAATTCCAGTCAAGGTTATCCCTACCGTCGATGTGCAGCGCAAGCCACCCTGGATGCGTATCCGTCTATCTGCGTCGCCCAAGGTACAGGAAATTAAAAATATTTTACGCAGCCATAAGATGGCGACGGTCTGCGAAGAAGCGGCCTGCCCCAACCTGCATGAATGTTTTAGCGGCGGCACTGCAACCTTTATGATCATGGGTGAGATCTGCACCAGGCGCTGTCCATTTTGCGATGTCGGCCATGGTAAGCCCAACCCTCTGGATACAGATGAGCCGACTAACTTGGCCAATGCTATCCATGAGATGGGTTTAAAGTATGTGGTGATTACCTCAGTAGATCGCGATGATCTGCGCGATGGCGGAGCCCAGCACTTTGCTGACTGCATTCGTGAAGCCAAGGTTTTATCACCTAAACTTAAGGTAGAGGTGCTGGTTCCAGATTTCCGTGGCCGTATGGATCCGGCGCTGGATATTTTGACCGCGACTCCACCCGATGTGTTTAACCATAATATGGAAACCATTTCGCGCCTCTACCGCGAAGCTCGTCCGGGCGCGAATTATGCTTGGTCATTAAAGCTGCTAAAGGAATACAAAGCACGCAACCCAGACGTCAAAACCAAATCTGGGCTAATGGTTGGCCTGGGCGAAACCAAAGATGAATTACTGCGCACACTGGACGATCTGCGGGCCCATGATGTGGATATGTTGACTGTTGGCCAGTACCTGCAACCGTCTGCCGCACACCTACCTGTAGAGCGTTTTGTACACCCTGATGAGTTTGCCGAGTACACCGAGTACGCTCTGAGTATTGGCTTTAAGCAGGCCGCCTGCGGGCCATTGGTGCGGTCTAGTTACCATGCCGACAAGCAAGATCAAGGGGAGGATGTAACCAAGCCACTATAGGGCTGGTTAGGGCGTTTTTGGCTCGTCGGTCCACACTTCACGGACTGGCTCACCAAAGTCATCATAGATGATTTTCTTTTTTGGGCTCTTGCTGACTTTGGCCGGTTTGGGTGGGGCCTTTTTCTTCTTGCGGCTGTCCAGCGCTGACACCACATCATTGATGTAGGTCCTAGTCTGGCGCGGTTCCCCACTGACAAAAACAGATCTGGCTCTAGGTTTATCGGCTGGCTCGCCGGTCTCACCCTGGTTGTGCTGCTTTATTTCACCGCCACGCTTAAGGAATTCTTCGGTTTTTTTCCGAAGTTCGTCGCGCATAGAGCTTTTACTAGAACGTGCTGTCACGATAAGATTATTCGTCATAGGGGCAATGTTTAATGTTAACAAATTAGATGTCCAATTCACATAGACGCAGTGGATGTACTGTTTTTAAATAGCGTTTATGCCCATGAAAACGAAATACCTCAGGGGAATAAATCCAACTGCACGGCGCGACCCTCATCTCTGGTATCAATAAACCTTACGCCTAACCCCAGCAGTCGAACAGAGCGCCCTCCGCGTTCCCAAGCTTGTAAGCAGAGGTCTTCAAAACTCTCTATGGGTAGACCCTTTACCACCTGCCGCTCCACAGTGGTACTGGTAAAGTCACTAAACTTCATCTTAATCAGCTGTTTGGTGACCAGGTAATCACTGTCGACGCGGCGCAAGCGGCTGCGTAATTCGAGCAGTAAATCAGGCAGTTTTTGCAGACAGGCGGCCTGATCCACCAGATCATCAGAATAGGTGCGCTCCACGCTGAGTGATTTGCGTCGACTGTTGGCATTGACCTCTCGGTTATCTCGACCAAAACTCAGGTCATGGAGACGTTTACCGAAGACACCAAATTTATCCACCAACTCCAGCAGTGGACGTTGCTGAAGATCGCCGCAGGTTTCAATACCCAGACGTCGTAACTTTTCATTAGTGACCTTACCCACACCAAAGATACGTTTTACCTTGAGCTTTTCAACAAAGGCATCAATTTCTGGCGGAGTAATAACATACTGGCCGTCGGGTTTATTGAGATCGCTGGCAACTTTGGCAAGAAATTTATTAGGCGCTATACCTGCGGAGGCAGTGACACCCACTTCTCGCGCTATAACCTTTCGAATCTCCTCGGCTATTAGTGTCGCGCTGCCATGACATTCCGTACAGTCTGTGACATCCAGATAGGCTTCGTCCAACGAGAGCGGTTCGACTTTATCAGTGTATCTATAAAAAATTTGACGGATTTGCTGGGCCGCTTCGCGGTACTTTGGCATGGTGCCCGGAACCACAACTAGATCTGGGCACAGCTTAAGTGCCTGACCTGTAGGCATGGCTGATCTAACACCGTATTCTCGCGCCTTGTAATTGCAGGTGGCGACTACACCACGGCGGTCTGACTTACCTCCTATGGCTATAGGTAAATCGCGCAGAGACGGGTCGTCGCGCATTTCAACTGCGGCGTAAAAACAATCACAATCACAGTGAATTATTTTTCTCAATCAGACACCAATCTCTACTACAAAAGTCTATTAGGGAAATTTGAATAAACCTTATGATACAGTATAAAACTAACAATAACTGTTTTTATAGCCAGTGCTTAATCAGTCAAGCTGTTATTGATTAGAAAGCCCGCAAGACAGGCCAATCCCAGCCATAGCGCCAGCCCTTGAGGAGCAACTAATAGCAGTAGACCTATTGCCAACATAACCAGCAGAGATACTAGGGGTAATTTTATTCTTTGATTATTAGGCGGCTGCCTATCGTAAGGAGCTATCAGCTGTACCAGCGGGGCTAAGGCAATAACTGATAGGCATAGCCATTGCAGCTTATCGTCGAGGCTGTACCCCAAAGAGTAGGCACTAAACATTAGCACAAGGCTATTTAGCAGCTGGTACAACCCGCGATAAATAGTCTTGAGGGCAGCCATTATTTACTAGACTTACTCTTGATGCTGGTGTTCGGCTAAGCGCACACCATAGCGTTTAGCTATGACCTCTGGGATCAGCAACATCGCCGGTGTAAGCAGCAGGGTTAGAACGGTGGATACAACCAGTCCATTGACGATGGCACTGGCCAGAGGCTGCCACCAGGATGCAACCATGCCGCCGATAGTGTAGCTGCGATTCACTAAGTCGACACTCAAACCATTGGCCAGCGGTAACAGACCGACAATAGTCGTTATACTGGTCAACATCACTGGCCTAAATCGCGACTTAGCCGCATTAAATACCGCATCAACCGCGGGCAGCATTGGATCATTGCGACGCAAATAATTATAGGTATCAATCAATACAATATTATTATTTACCACGATGCCTGCCAGCGCCACGATACCTACACCAGTCAAAATAGTGCTAAAGGTAGCCTGCGAAATTAGCAGTCCCAACAGCACCCCCGCGGTAGACATCACCACGGACAATAGAATAAGTCCGGCCTGGTAAAAGCTATTAAACTGCATGACCAGCATAATGAGCATTACCGACATTGCCAGAGAGAACGCCGTTGACAGGAAGTCGGCGGCCAGGGCCTGCTCTTCATTTGCCCCGCGGAAACTGATCTTCACTGCGGGATCGAAATCTTGCTGCTGTAACCAGTCGGCAATCTGCTTGGTTTGGTCGTCGGGTAAATAACCCGCTTCCGAGTTAGCTAGAATAAACACCGTCTCGAGCATATCAATACGCTGAATTGCGTCGACACGAGGCTTAGCGACACGCTCACTAAAGCTACCAATTGGTACGGCGCCACTAGGCGTGTTTATTCTTAAACTATCTATTGATGACAGCTGTCGATCCGACTCTGGATAGCGCAATCTAATTTCGATTTCGTCATCTGCATCGTCAGGGCGGAACTCACCGATCATCACACCACCGGTCACCATCTGAACCATATTCCCAACATCGGCGACGTTGACACCTAACATTGCCGCACGAGATGGGTCCACCTCGATCTCCCACTGGATACCCGCCAGTGGCAAAGTATCCTGTAGGTCTCTGATACCCTCAATATTATCCGCGACCCACTGTTTAATCTGGGCGGCTGTTCTATACATAGCCTGCCGGTCAGTCGAAGAGATTTGAATTTGGATACTCTTGCCGGTTGGCGGCCCAGTTTCCATTTCCATCGCACCCACATAGATGCCGGGTAAAACTTTAGTAAGCTGGCGTATCTCTTCAAAAATTTCTCCACTACCACGGTTACGCTGGTCTCGTGGGTACAGTTCGACGAGGAATGAACTGATCTCATCACGACTAACATCGGAGCCGTACATCACCATACTGCCTCCCTTAGAGTAGCCGTAGACTTGGTCAACGCCATCTACATCAGACACAATGTCTTGGACTTTAAACGTAATCTCACGCTGTTCCTCTATCGACAGATTGCCTTGGGCTCGCACACCCACCATGCCGTACTGGCTCTCAATGGGCGTAAAATATTCCTGCCCAGCATTAAACTTGCCATAGAGATTAAAGATACCGATCAGCACGAACATGGCTATAACGGCCGTCATGACCGGAGCATTGATCACTGGCCTGAGTAAAGATAAATAGGCATTTTGGAGCGGCGCGAACAGAGCCGTGGCTGATTCCTCTGAGAGATGATTCTCCGGCAGCTTTTTGTGCTTGCCGCGGCGACGCGCCAAAGCAATACCAAGCGTCGGCGCAAAAATAAGCGCGTAGGTCAATGACCAGGCCAATACTGCAAACACGGTGATCGGCAAATAGGACATAAAGTCACCAGATACTCCGGGCCAAAACAGCAGTGGCAAAAATGCAGCCAGCGTTGTTCCTGTAGAGGCAATAACAGGAATAGCCATGCGTCGCACAGCGGTAATATAGGCCTCCCGTGCTGGTAAGCCAGCGGCTGCCTGAGTGTTGGAAAATTCCACCACTACAATGGCGCCATCAATCAGCATACCCAGCGACAGCAAAAGCCCGAACATAACCATAAAATTAAAGCTAAAGCCCATCACACTGATAATAATGAGTGAACCCAGCAAACAGAACGGAATACCAAAGCCAACCAAAAAACCTGACTTTACGCCCAGCGTTGCCACTACCAAAATCAACACCAAACACATTGCAGTAATAATATTACCCTGTAGCTCACTCACCATCTGGTTGGTCATCACTGACGCATCAAAAACATAACCGATGGTCATATCAGCACTAAACTTATCTCTGGATCGCTCTACTGCAGCTCGAGAGGCATCAACCGTATTGATAAGATTTGCGTCGAGTCGTTTGCGGACGTCAATGGCTATGGCTTTTTTGCCATTGATAAAACTGTATCCGGTAGTGTCTTTAAATGTACGCCTAACCGAGGCAACATCACCTAGGGTAATAGAACCCTCTGCATTATTGCGCACTGGTAACGCACGGATATCTGCAGCAGTTTCAAGTAGTGCGGGTACCTTAATTCCAAAGCGCCCCTGAGCTACGTCCATTTCGCCAGCTGGAATCAATAGATTATTAATACTGACAGCGCGCACCAGCTCATCAATACGCAAGCCGTACTGCTCAAGTCGCGCCGGGTCAACCACTACATCAACGACTTCTTCACGATGCCCTGACATGTCTGCCTTGAGCACATCGGGCAGCATTTCCAATTCGCGCTGGAAGAATTTAGCGGCCTTAAATAGTTCGCGCTCAGCAACGTTATCACCGGAAAATGTAACAACAATGGTCGGCTCTGGGCTCGGGCTCAGCTCATTAACTATGGGTTCTTTAGTTTCTTGGGGGAACTCTGCTTTGGCCCGATTAACCGCTTCACGCACCTCGGCCACAATTTCTTTAATATTGTCAGCCACTTCAAATTCAGCAATCACAGTCACGACACTTTCTTGGGCAGTGGACTTAATCTCTTCTAAACCATCGAGGGTTTTTAATTCTTTTTCTATCGGTCGCACCAGTAATCTCGCGCCATCCTCCGGTGAAATACCATCGTGACGCACCATAATCATCACTACAGGCAGGGTAACATTGGGGTTCATCTCTACGGGCATTGATAGTCTTGAGCCTGCACCTGCAACAAGAATTAGCAACATAATGGATAACGTTGCTCTGGAATGGTCGACAACAAGATTAAGAAATTTCATAGGGGAGACAGACTCAAGTAATTACTTTAGGCGGCTAACTGAAAACGCAGGCTCAACACGTTCACCATCGATGATGTAATTTTGGCCCACAGTGACCAACACCACCTCTTTGGGCAAACCCGTTACCCAGATGCCTTCTTTAGTCTCACCCACCACCGCAATATCTACGGAAGCAACCGTCTGATCGCTGAGCAGTACCCTGACTACCGAGTTACCTCTGTCGCCTAACAACATACTACTCGCAGGGATCAGGTGTGCCGGAACGGCTGCAAGCTGAATATTCAGCTGCGCTGAGACGCCAGCTCTTAACAATTGATCAGGGTTTTCCATCGATGCCTCTACCCTGTACCCCTTGGTGGCAACATTGGCCTGACGCGCAAGAAAAGATACCTGTGCACCGAAGTAGGTTTGACCTGCAATAACAACCTCGGCTCCCGCGCTTAGGGCTAGGTTGGCAATTTCTAATTCTGTTGCCAGCGCCTCAACTTTTAGCGGACTTAGCTCGACAACAGTGGCGCACCGTTGCCCCGGCATTACAAAGTCGCCAATTTCAACAGGTCGTGATTCAACAAAACCGGCGAATGGTGCCTTCACTTGGAGGTTTTCAACATCGAGTTGTGCACGCTTGCGATTGGTTTTTGCCGCCGCCAGCGCCGCTTTTGCTTGAGAAATAGCGAGCTCGGACTGGTAACCTACGCTTTTCAATTTCAATGCTCCGCGGTAGGCGATACTTGCATTCTCCAGAGCGGCTTGAGCCTGTTTGAGGCGAAGGTGCCTGTCTTCAGCATCGATCTCACAGATACCCTGCCCCTGTTCAACCAAACTGCCCTCTTCAGCCAGAATGGCCGAAATTTTCCCAGACACCTGAGCAAGTACATTGACTGCTCTATTGGGTTCTGTTCTCGCCCGCATTGTTAAGGTGCGGCTAAATAACTGTTGACTGGAGTTAACAACCTGGACTTTTGTATAGCTGTCAGCCGCTTGGATTATAGGTTTCACCGAGTCGGATGTTTTAATAAAACCGCTGCCAAACCAAACCGAAATAGCTAGGATAAACATGAGGGCAAAACGAACATTGTTATTCAATGGGGCCTTCCTTAGAAACTTACTTAGTAGTGGCGCCGATATAGTTTCCGACGACCTTGTTGTTATAGTGTAACTTTACGTACACCAGCAGCATTTTAGTTTACTCGCTTTGAAGGTGCCTGTGCTAACTTAAATTGGTGGCTAACGAGACCCAATAGTACCGAGTAAAGCTTGCAGATAGCTGTGCTGCTTTACTGCAGCGCCTATAGAGAACTCAGCCCTAACGGCAGCGCTATCTACAAGGACCACGGCCAGCAACAATTTGTCGCCGGATTATTTGTCGATACTCTGTAAAACAATGCCAACACCATCCAACTGGAAGATGGCCCCAAGCATATGGAAGTGCGCATACTGTATAACTATTCTACGCGTCGATGGCTCAGCAGAGCATCTCGATTAATAATGACCGTGAAAGCTTTAGTGGCTCTGCTCAAGGAGTTATAGACATTATGCGGGCACCAAAATCAGCTCCGCAAAAGGGCGATATTATTGAGTATATCTATCATCCCAAGCAGGGCACATCAATGCGCTTTAATGGTATTGAACTGATATCAAACTTCCCCAAAAATGTGTTTAATATATTGCTGCAAACTTGGATCGGCACCAAACCTCCCTCCACAATTTCTAAAAACCAGCTCTTGGGCTTAGCCTCTGCCGATGAAGCTAAAAACCTTTTAAGCAGTGTTGAGCCAATAAACCGCATAATCGCATTGGCAGGGTCTTGGATGGCTGAGCCTGTGAAAGTTGAGCCGATCCCTGAGCCTATGGTCACCGAAGCCGCTGTTAAACCTGCAATTAAGGTGGTCGCCCCTGCCGAGGCGCTGACCCTAATCGGTGCAGCAGAGCAAGCTAAGTAGAGGCGCAGAGGGGGCAGAACAGGCCAAAGAGGAGCAACTTGTCTTCAATGTCGCTGAAGCACTGATGCAGCGCCATTACACACCCTTAGCCCTGGGACAGATTTATAAATCAATTGCCTACCCCAATCGAGCTGTCGCTACAAATCAGCAGGGCACCGTGCGTATCGGGCTGGTAATTGACCACTCTGGAGAGCTGCTCTCTGTTAGTGCTACTCAGGAGTCAAACTATAGATTACTCAATCAGGCGGCACTAAGAACGGTTAAAAAACTGCGCCATTTCCAGCCTTTGCAGAGGGTATAAAGGCAGACAGTTTTGAGCTTAATCTGCCAATTATATTCCGCTTGCAATAGATAGCCGTAAAACAGGGCGCCCAGCAGAGGAGTTTCCGCAGCTAGCTACTGGCCAAATTTTGATCAACTAGCTATAATCCGCGCCTTCTCGGCAATGCAACCTAATGGAACTATTCTAATGAGCTACAACGACATACCTGCGGGCAAAGACCTGCCCAATGATATCAATGTGATTATTGAGATCCCAGCAAATCACGACCCAATCAAATACGAAGTGGATAAAGATAGCGATGCTATTTTTGTTGATCGATTTGTTGCTACTCCCATGTTCTATCCAGCCAACTATGGCTATGTTCCTCAAACACTATCTGAAGATGGTGATCCACTGGATGTATTGGTTGTTACGCCTTACCCAGTGATGCCAGGCGCAGTGATTCGCAGCCGTGTAGTAGGCGTACTAAATATGAGCGATGAGTCTGGCGTAGATGCTAAACTTTTAGCGGTACCCCATACCAAGCTAACAAAAATTTATGACCATGTTCAGGAAGCCTCAGACCTTCCAGAACTGCTGATTAAACAGATCGTACATTATTTTGAAAACTACAAAGCACTTGAACCTGGCAAATGGGTAAAAGTCGATGGCTGGGACAATGCAGAGGCCGCGCGCGCTGAAGTTATGTCATCCAGAGAGCGTTATCTAGCAGAGTAATCACTGTTTTGATAAGCGTAAAAAAAACCCCGGAATTACCGGGGTTTTTTATTGCTCAAAAACAACAGTTTGATCAAGTATCATCAAAGTCTTCAAACAGCACATCGCTATTTAAACCATGCTTACAAAGCACATCGCGCAAACGCCGCAATCCATCAACCTGGATCTGCCTAACACGCTCACGGGTAAGACCTATCTCGCGACCCACCTGTTCCAACGTTTCCTCTCGGTGGTGCAGCAGGCCGAAACGCCTAACTAAGACCTCTTTCTGCTTTTCGGGCAACTGCTCTAACCATTCACCCAATCTGTCCATAAGATTTTCTTCTTCAATCTCATTTTCTGGGCTAATGCCATTATCATCGGCAATTGTTTCAACCAGTGTCTTCTCTTTGTCGGCCACTGGAACATCAATTGAAGATATACGTTCACTGAGACTGAGAATTTTAAGCACATCAGCAACAGGCTTATCCACTTCCTCGGCTATTTCCTCTGGCGTAGGTGCATGATCAAGCGTCTGAGCTAACTTGCGTGAGGCACGCAGATAAACATTAAGCTCTTTGACCACATGAACAGGTAATCGAATGGTACGGTTTTGATTCATCAGCCCACGCTCAACGGTTTGGCGTATCCACCATGTTGCGTAAGTTGAGAAACGATAGCCTAACTCTGGATCAAATTTCTCAACCGCTCTCATTAACCCGAGATTGCCCTCTTCGATTAAATCTAACAGTTCGAGACCTCGATTGACATAACGTCTTGAGATTTTAACCACTAATCTCAGGTTACTTTCAATCATTCTATGCCGCGACTTTTCACATCCTTTTTGCAGCTTGCGGGCATAAAAAACCTCTTCGTCGGCCGTTAATAACGGCGCGAAGCCAATTTCTTTTAAGTAGAGACTTGTTGCATCAATAACCTGATGTTTTATCTCTCCTATGTCTTCCTGACTCTCAGCGGCTGGCGCACGCTGCTCTAGTACTAACGCCTCTTCCGTCACGTTTTACATCTCCTTTGCACGATCTTCCTTTATTTAGCGGCCAATCCTGGCGCTAACCTTTTTACCTAAGTACCACTCCCTTTCTAACCTTTTTTCCGATAGTGAAATCAGTTTTACTTTATATATTTAGTGGGATTTACTGGGTACCCATCCTTTCTTATTTCAAAGTACATCGTTCCCTTGGGCCCTAATTTCGCGATTATCTCCGTTTGTTTAACATTTTGTCCTTCTTTCACCATGATCTTTTCATTATGGCCGTAGGCGCTTAGCAGGGCTTCACTGTGTTTAATGATAACTAGGTTACCATATCCACGCAATCCATCACCTGCATAAACCACAATTCCGGGGGCTGCCGGTCGCACCATGGAGCCATTTACTCCCTTAATAGTAACGCCTTTGCGTAAATCAGCTGGGCTAAAGCTCTCTACGGTTTTTCCCTGAATGGGCCATTTCCACTGCCAATTTTTACTATAAACCACTGGTTTAGGCTTGGTTTTAAAAGGTATCGGCGCTTTTTGAGCTCCAGCGCTTACCGCTGTGGAAGGTGTTTTTGCCGCTTTGACCACAGTGCGCCCTGAAGCCCTAGGTCTGTCATCCAAACTGACACCGCGCATATCTAATGTCAGCCGTTGTCCGGGCCGAAGAGAAAAGGGCTCAGTTAAATTATTAGCCCGCGCCAATAACCTAAAGTTCAAGTCATAGCGCCAAGCAATAGAATAAAGGGTGTCTCCGGTGCTTATCTGATGATTGGTAATACGGTTACTCGGCGGCTGCTCTAGCGTGCTGACGGGCGCCGCATAGTTGGAACAGGCGGTAACCGTCAATAGAAATAAAATGCCGAGCAGTGCTTTTAACACATTAGGATGCCTGAACTATTTTTGTTGAATATTTGTGACCAATATATTCCAGCCCTAAAACCAAAATCAAACCTAGCAAGAATGTCATGACACAGAGAACCGTCTGAGGATCCTGACCACCAAGCTGTGCAAACTGATGCGGCAGTAGGTTTTGAGATGCCAACACTAGCGTTTTCCCTGAATGGCTGGTTACCGACTCGATCACCTGCTTCCATGGCCAGATAATATTTAAACTACCCACTAAAAAACCACACATAGTGGCAATAACAGCGGCCTGATAATGTTCCAGCAACCAAGACAGTAAACGGCTAAAAGCCATAATGCCCATCAACCCCCCGAGGGCGAAAACAACGAGAATATCCAGTTGGAAATTGACGATCGCGCCAATAAATACCGGATAGAGACCCAGTAGAACCAAAATAAATGAGCCAGAGATACCAGGCAATATCATTGCACACAGGGCAATGCTGCCGGCAAGAAACATGGTTAGATGATCACCTTGCAGATTCACTGACGGCGCAATGGAGATGCCATAAGCAATAACGACACCCAATAAAAATAGCCATTTCTCGGCCATACGCTGTGGCGGATGCTGCCGTATTAGGTAAATCACGGAGCCCACAATTAATCCGGTGAAAAATGACCACAGTGGCAGTGGGTGTTCGACCAATAAATACTGCATTAGCTTGGCTAGGGAAAACAGACTGGTCAATATGCCAGCTAGGAGGGTAACGAGAAACTTGCCATTGATATAGACCCAAGCAGCTGCAAACCCCTCCGCGCGGAGCACTTTAAGCGCCCGTAAATTGAGGGATTTAATCGTATTGATAAGTTCGACGTAGATGCCGCTGATAAAAGCGATAGTGCCGCCTGAGACGCCTGGCACTACATCTGCGGCACCCATGGCGGCACCTTTTAAAAATAGTAACAAATAATGACTTGGGTTATTCATATCTGCTCCTACCGCTACTTAAATTCGATTCTGACCCTAACGGGACAGTCCACCAAGCAGAGGCACAAACTTAACTTTTTCAACGATCTCCTCGTCAAACTCGGAGGAATCACCCACTCGCTTTAACACTCTCAAGTCTTGAGACTGACCGTTGCCTACTGGAATCACCAGAATGCCGTTTGGCGCCATTTGGCGCAATAGTTCCTCGGGCACGGCCTGAGGCGCCGCAGTGGTAATAATGCCATCATAGGGCGCGTGCCTACCCCAACCAAAGCTGCCATCGGACAGTTCTGCGGTAATGTTGTCTAAGCCCAGTTTTCTAAATCGATCCTTCGCCTTTTTGAGCAATGGCTCTATACGCTCTACGGTACAGACCTCGTCCACCAACTGGGACAGAATAGTAGTCTGGTAGCCAGAGCCTGTGCCAATCTCCAAGACTTTTTTGAGAGGCCCGCCACTGAGCAGTATCTCGGTCATGCGCGCAACGATATAGGGTTGAGACAATGTCTGGGAATAGCCAATCGGCAGTGCCGTATCTTCGTAGGCGCGATGGGATAAGGCTTCATCGAGGAAAATATGTCTGGGGGTCATCCGAATAACATCAAGCACCACTTGGCTACTAATACCCTGATCAATCAGCCGCTGAATTAACCGCTCACGGGTTCGCTGGGACGTCATGCCAACGCCAGCTAATTCAATCGAGTTCACCTACTTCCCCTACTGTGTGCGCCCATTCAATGCTCTACTAAAGTGCTCTGCTAAAGCGCTCTGCTAAAGTGCTCTGCTAAAGTGCTCTACCAAGAAGCTTAGTTAAAAAGCTCTGTTACAAACATCTATTACAGGCCCCGCTTAATCACCACAAATCTGCCTGTGGCCCGCATTATTGCTTGGTCAGTAATATATCACAGGGCTTCAAATTTCGGGCGGATTAATTCGGCTAATTCACGCAATAATGCTGTCGCGAAACAGCCACTAGGCAATGCGAACTGCAACCTAAGACAATCAGTCTGAGTCCAACTAGCAGTTAAATTCTCAGGCTTTAACAGCAGATTGCGGCGCTCCTGCTTCAGGCCGGCGTGCTCTAACGCATAACACCAACCCTGCCAGTCCGCTAACACCTCTGATTCTATCTGCCTATTGTCGACACTGGCGTTAGATCGCCCCCGTCCCCACAGCGGACCCGTCTGATCACTGAGATCACCGCACTCAATATGCTTCGCCACAACCAGATTAAATAACCATGAGCGCGCGGCGGAAAGATAGATACCTGTGCCATGGCGATTGCCTTTAAGTTGATCTGCGGCAATCAACTTCTGTGCCTCATAAAGATTACCGCCCTCATGCCCAAATCGCTGTTCTGCAAAATAGTTGGGCACGCCCTGCTGTTCTATCAGTCTTAAACGCTCTGTCACTAAAGCGGGGTCGGCCTTAAAGTCACGCAGCAGAATATTGAATTGATTGCCCTGATGCATACCACGACGCAATTTTTTATGGTGCCTGCAGCAAGCAATAATTTCAAAATCATCGTGCTCTAGCTGCGCAGTATCCAGTTCTCGACCAGGCAAGTGCAGGCTGTACCATTGGGTGGTCACGGCAAAACGGTCTTTCATACCGCAGTAACCCACGTCATTGCGATTAATGCCGGCTAACTTGGCCAGCAGGCCTGCGACCCAGGTAGTGTTTTGATCTCGCTTGCGGATGTGTATTAGCAGGTGCTCACCCTCACCACTGGGCTGAAGATCCATTATTTCATCGACTTGGAAATCTTCCAGCTGACTTCTAAATAGGGCGCGACCCAAAGGCGCGCCGAGTGCGCGTGGCATGAGATGAAAATCAAATGGGTTAGCGACCCTGGTATCCAATACACTCAAACTACGGCACTTAACAGAACCACCGCATGGCAGGCGATACCTTCCTCACGGCCAGTAAAACCTAGCTTTTCCGTAGTCGTGGCTTTGATATTAATCTGGCTAAGATCAGAGCCCATATCAGCGGCCAGATTAAGACGCATTTTTTCGAGGTGAGGGGCCATTTTTGGACTCTGGGCGATAATCGTAATATCAGCGTTGCCCAACTTATAACCATTGTTGGTCATTATGGCCACCACCACCGCCAGTAAGTCGCGGCTATTACTGCCTTTGTAGGTAACATCTGTATCCGGAAAATGTTGACCTATATCACCCAGGGCCATAGCCCCGAGTAAAGCATCGATCAATGCATGGATTAATACATCACCATCGGAATGAGCCACAAAGGCATGTTGGTGTGGAATGCTTACGCCACCCAGTATCAGTGCATCGCCTTCGCCAAAAGCATGTACATCGTAGCCATGTCCTATACGCATTATTCTGCCTCCTGATTTTTCATAATTGCCTCAGCAATCACCAAATCTTCTCGACGGGTCACCTTGATATTATCCTGCCGACCTTCTACTACTATGGCCTTTGCGCCTGAATATTCAATGGCTGAGGCTTCGTCTGTAGGATTTTTTTTATTGTCTAGCATGCTCTGCATCGCGTCGCGCAAGAGACCGTAACGAAACATCTGCGGTGTCTGTGCGGCTCTGTATTCAGTACGATTTGCCGTACTGACAATATCCCCCTGAGGCGTGACAATTTTTAATGTGTCATTAATCGGTGCGGCAAGAATACCTCCGACACTGTGGTCGCCCACCTCACTAATGAGCTTACCAATACTCGCCGGAGCGATGCAGGGACGCGCCATGTCGTGTACAAGGACCCAGTCATCCTCATGGGCAAGTTTATGTATCGCCAGCAGTCCATTTAACACCGAATGGGCACGCTGATCACCGCCAGCCACGAGACGAACCCGAGGGTTTTCGATGGCTGGCACTTTCGACCAGTAGCCAGAACTGATATCACAGGGGGAGATGATTGCCTCAATCACCGGAATGCTCAGCAGACGGCTCAATGTATGCTGAGCGACTAGGCTACCGTTTAAATAATGAAACTGCTTTGGGATATCTGCCGAGAAACGTTTTCCTGTTCCTGCGGCAGGCACTATGGCCCAGTATTTTGGCGGTTTATTATTCAAGGTTGAGTGCTCGTAGTGGCGGGCGTTTGCTGCAGAACACGATCGTCTTTATCAATCACTAAATAAAATATTTCGCCATCTTTGATCATGCCCAAATCTTTGCGCGCTTTTTCTTCAATGGAATCGAGGTTAGTTTTTAAACTCTCAACTTCTTGAGCAATCTGCTTATTGCGCTGCTGTAATTGCTTATTTACAAGACGCTGTTGTTCAACTTTCTTATCCAGTTCGGCCTTATGGGCAAGACTGCCCTCACCAACCCACAGCCGAAACTGTAGGCCGGCAAAAAGGACAAGAAGTATTATCAGCAACCAGCGCATCTGCTTATTCTATTCCGTTTAGCAGCGGAGATGCCATATTGATCAAATTAGGACTTAAACTCGGCACGGCCGCGGTATGGTGCGATGCTGTTGCCAAGCTCTGCTTCAATGCGCAGCAAACGGTTATATTTAGCCACACGGTCTGAACGACACAGTGAACCGGTCTTAATCTGACCCGCCGCTGTGGCGACAGCCAGATCGGCAATAGTGGTGTCTTCTGTCTCACCTGAACGGTGAGAAATAACCACGCTGTAACCCGCATCTTTAGCCATAGCTATGGCATCTAATGTTTCTGACAGGGTGCCAATCTGATTAAATTTAATCAGAATCGAGTTAGCCACACCCATTTCAATACCACGGCTAAGAATACTAGTATTGGTAACAAATAAATCATCACCTACCAGCTGGCAGCGGTCACCGAGCTTTTCGGTCTGATACTTCCAGCCATCCCAATCGGACTCATCGAGGCCATCTTCAATAGAGATAATGGGATACTGATCGCACAGAGAGGCCAAGAAATCGCTAAAGCCATCAGCGCTGTAAACTTTACCTTCACCTGAAAGATTGTACTGACCGTCTTTATAAAACTCTGTGGCCGCGCAATCCAGTGCCAAGGTGACATCTTCACCTAGTTCATAGCCAGCAGCTTCGGTCGCCTCTTTAATTACCGCCAGCGCCTCTGCATTGGACGATAGATCCGGGGCAAAACCACCCTCATCACCCACCGCTGTATTTAGACCCTTAGTGCTTAGTACTTTCTTTAATGAATGAAAGATTTCTGCACCAACCTGTAGGGCTTCAGCAAAACTTTTGGCCGAAACTGGCTGTACCATAAACTCTTGGATATCGACATTGTTGTCGGCGTGCTCGCCGCCATTAATGATATTCATCATGGGTACAGGCATGCTGTATTGGCCGGCAGTGCCATTTAACTCTGCAATATGTGCGTAGAGAGGTATGTCTTTGTCCTGGGCAGCAGCTTTAGCTGCGGCCAGAGACACAGCCAAAATAGCATTGGCACCCAATTTGGCCTTGTTCTCTGTACCGTCAGCATCGATCATAGCCTGATCCAAGCCACGCTGGTCTGCAGCATCGGTGCCTACTAACAGTGATTTGATTGTGGTGTTGATATTGTTAACGGCGGTAAGTACACCTTTGCCAAGATAGCGACCCTTGTCACCATCGCGCAGTTCCAGCGCTTCTCGTGAACCGGTCGAGGCTCCTGAGGGTGAGCAGGCGGTTCCGACGATGCCATTATCCAAGGTTACGTCTGCCTGTACTGTGGGGTTGCCTCGCGAGTCTAAAACTTCAAAGGCTCGAATATCTGCAATGTTGCTCATGTACTTAGTTCTCCAGTAGGTGAATATTGAGTATAAAAATTAGCCGCCAAAAGTAGATATTCCAGTTAAAGAATATCCAGATCCGTCTGGGATTTTATCAAATCATCAAAGGCCTTCATCTGCGCCAAAAAGGGCTCGAGTTTATCCAGTGGCAAGGCGCTGGGGCCGTCGCATCGTGCTCTATCTGGGTTGGGGTGCGCCTCTAAAAACAGACCGGCGATACCTACAGCTATACCAGCGCGCCCCAGCTCAGCAACCTGATGACGGCGTCCGCCAGAGGCATCGCCCAGGGGGTCTCGGCATTGCAGCGCGTGAGTCACATCGAAAATCAGAGGCAAGTCGCCACTAACATCTTTCATGGTTCTAAAACCCAGCATATCAACCACTAGGTTGTCGTAGCCCATGCAGGTGCCGCGCTCGCAGAGCATGACTTTTTCATTGCCGCATTCGCGGAATTTATCGACGATATTACCCATCTGACCTGGGCTTAAAAACTGCGGTTTTTTAATATTGATCACGGCATTGGTTGCCGCCATGGCTTTAACTAAATCTGTTTGCCGCGCTAAAAAGGCTGGCAGCTGAATAATATCGCAGACTTCTGCCACAGGCGCGGCCTGATCAATCTCATGGACATCGGTAATCAAAGGGATGTTAAAAGTGTCTTTAATCTCTTGGAAAATCTTAAGCCCTTCATCAACACCTGGACCACGATATGAATGTATTGAGGACCGATTTGCCTTATCAAACGAAGCTTTGAACACATAGGGAATGCCCAATTTCTCAGTAACACGCACATAGGCCTCGGCAATTTGCATGGCCATATCACGCGACTCCAGCACATTCATGCCACCAAACAGTGCCATCGGCGCATCATTACTAACGCCAATATCCCCTACATTAATCGTTACTGAGGCCATACTTAATGTCCTGTTTGTGAATTTTGATACTCAGTTGCCGCCACTACAAACGACTGAAACAGCGGGTGGCCATCTCTCGGCGTCGAGGTAAATTCTGGATGAAACTGGCTGGCAAAGAACCATGGGTGGTTGGGCAGTTCAACTGTCTCGACCAGCGTCTTATCAAAAGACAGCCCACCAATAACTAGGCCCGCCTCTTTTAGCTGCGGCAGAAAATTATTATTGACTTCAAAGCGATGGCGATGACGCTCCTCAATCTGTTTATTGCCGTAAATTTCATGGGCCTTGGATCCAGGCACTAGGTGACAAACCTGTGAACCCAAACGCATGGTGCCGCCCAAGTCTGAATTCTCGGTGCGCATTTCCTTATTACCTGCCGCGTCGATCCACTCAGCAATAAGACCGACCACAGGGTAGTCAGTATCCTGGTTAAACTCAGTGCTATTAGCGCCAGCTAAACCACAGACATTGCGTGCATACTCAATCACAGCAACCTGCATGCCTAAGCAGATACCCAGATAGGGGACATTGTTCTCACGCGCGGTTTTAACTGCGTATATTTTGCCTTCCGTACCTCGGGTACCAAAACCGCCCGGCACTAATATAGCGTCGGCACCATCAATCAATGAGTGATCAGATTCCAATAGCTCTGAATCTATATAGCGGATTTTAACCTTGGTCTTATTGTGAATGCCGGCGTGGATCAACGCCTCAGTCAATGACTTATAGGCATCCAGCAATTCCATATACTTGCCCACCATAGCAATGGTGACCTGGCCCTCAGAATTAAGCTGATTCTCAACAACGCCATCCCACTCAGACAGATCCGCCTCTGGACAGTCGAGATTAAAACGGTCGATAACGAACTCATCTAGGCCCCATTCGTGAAGCATGCGTGGTACCTGATAAATCGTTGGCGCATCCATAACCGGCACTACTGCACGCAATTCTACGTTGGTAAACAGAGAAATTTTCTTGCGCTGATCTTCCTCTAGTTCTACTTCTGAACGGCACAGCAGCACATCGGGCTGCAAGCCCAATGAACGCATCTCTTTTACCGAGTGCTGAGTGGGCTTGGTTTTAGTCTCACCAGCCGACGCGATGTAGGGAACCAGCGTCAGATGGATTAATAATGATTGCTTAAAGCCAAGTTCACCGCGCATTTGGCGGACAGCTTCAAGGAAAGGCTGCGACTCAATATCACCCACGGTGCCACCAATCTCGACCACTGCAATATCATGATCGCCAGCACCGGCGTAAACCCGGCGCTTAATTTCGTCAGTGACATGGGGGATAACCTGCACCGTACCACCCAAATAGTCGCCACGGCGTTCACGACGCAAAATCGTCTCGTAAATCTGGCCGCTGGTGAAGTTATTATTCTGGGTCATTTTGGAACGCAGGAAACGTTCATAGTGGCCAAGATCCAAATCAGTCTCGGCTCCGTCTTGGGTGACATAGACCTCACCATGCTGATACGGACTCATGGTTCCCGGGTCAACATTGAGGTAGGGGTCAAGCTTGAGAATGGTGACACTCAAGCCTCTGGCCTCGAGCACAGCACCCAGCGAAGCGGCTGAAATACCCTTACCCAAGGAAGAAACAACACCGCCAGTAACAAAGATAAAACGCGTCATAGAGACCCTGCAAAGATCGAAGTTATTATGAAAAAAGTATGTCTTAGAGAGGTCTTTTAACCATGAATCTGGTTGCGGCCCATCCTGTGTAAGATGGGGTAGCAGACTAACAGAAAGGTCCCTGTTTTTCTACTACGATCTGTTAAGAATCTAGCAACAGTTTACTTGAGAGCCGAGATGCCAGTGGATACCAATACCCTGCTGATTTGGCGCTGCCTGATAGCCCTCACAAACCCACAGATCCCCTACCGCAACAAGCTGTTCACCCAAATATAGCAGCGGTACTCCATCCCGCCACCAGGGCTCGAGATTAAACTCCTGAAGCAATTTTTTAAGGCTATTGGAGTGCTGCCTACCCGCGGGCTGACAGCGTTCACCCCCTCTTCGCGTACGCACAGTCACCGACTGACCTGCAGCTAACACAAGACCCTGACCAAGCATTTTTTTGCCGCTTAAGCGGCTGCCATCAGGCATAATCAGGGGCTGTTCGGCATGCCAATGCAATTCATTATTTACAGCCCCACAGTCAGTCACAGCAGTTAAAAGATAGAGCCGGTTGTGAAAGCGTCCCCAGCGTATGCCCTGCGACAATAATTTCGGTGCGGCGTCTTTGCGAGCCTGCACAACTGAGTCGATAATTTCATCGATAATTTTATGGCCTGGCAGCGGCAACTGATACAGGCCTGGCCAGTAACGCAGCACATTTCTCTGGCGCACAGCCGCGAGTGTTGCAAAGGCATCCAAACACAGCGACCAGCCACCTCGTTCAATCCTTATATTAAGAGTTTGCAGGTCATCTGCGGCTACTGCCTCGGCAAGTTCTTCATTATCTTTACTCAGCTGCGCTGAATGACTGATGCGCTGCGCATAATCGGGCCATCGATCAGCAATCTCAGGCAGCACCTGATTGCGCAAATAATTGCGATCAAAGGTGCTTTGCAGATTGGTTTCGTCTTCAATCCAGGTAAGATTATGCTGTTCAGCAAAGCTCTGTAACTGTGGTTTTTGCCACTGAAGCAAAGGTCTAATTAAGCGTCCGCGGGCCAGAGTTCGTGAAACTGGAATACCAGACAGCCCCTTACTTCCTGAGCCACGCAACAGTCGGTAAAGCACCGTCTCAACCTGATCGTCGGCATGATGGCCAAGCAGTAACAGTCCGTTTGTTTGTAACAACCGAGAAAACACCTGATATCTGGCTTCGCGGGCAGCCGCCTCAAGCCCTTCACCCGCACCCTTTACAGAGACGGTTTCGCAGTGCAACTGCACCCCGAGGGACTGACAAATACCCTCGGCATGTGACTGCCACTTATCCGCGTTATCTGACAGGCCATGGTTAATATGAACCGCGCAAAGGCGCTTAGCAGGAATAATATCGCAAAGCAGTGCCAGTAAAACTGTGGAATCCAAGCCGCCGCTAAAGCCCACTAGAATCTGCGGCGCATCCTCAAGCTGAGACTGCCAAGGTGAAAATACCGCGACTGAATTTAGTTTTCGGGACCTAGCCATTAGTCGCTGCTCTGGTTGTCTTGATTAGCCAGTTGCGAGTAGTCTTCATAGGAATCACCGCTCTCACTGGCCGACTCCTGCTCTAACACGTAGCGCGCAAACTGATGCCTGGTCAACAATGTGCAGTTTTCCGTCACTGGATCGAAGGTAATCAATACATCACCACGATCCAGTTGGCGCCGCACCTGAGCAATTTTACTGTCCAGACTGGTTTCCGAGGCACCATAGTCAGTGCCCTCGCGTAGAATAAACTCTTCAATTACCGCATTAAGAATATCGGGGCTAAGCCGATCGAGCGGGATTTCAATCACTCTTTGGATTTCCTAAACCGCAGGGTCATGCGATCACTCTCGCCAATGGCCAGATATTTATCGCGATCCTGCGCGCCCAACCTAAGATTGGGCGGCAATGTCCAAACACCCTTTGGATGATCTGCACTGTCTTTTGGGTTGGCATTAATTTCGGCACTCGCCTCCAGCACAAAACCCGCGCGCTCAGCCAATTCGATAACGTAGTCCTGAGTCATATAGCCACTGCTTAACATAGTCTCTCGGGCGGTGCCGGGCACCGCGCGATGCTCAACCACTCCCAAAACACCACCGGGCTTTAAGGTTTTATAAAACAACTCAAAGGCCGCAGCTTCATTGTTGGAACGCAACCAGTTGTGGACGTTGCGGAACGTCACCAAGGCATCCGCGCTATTGGCTGGCGTAGTGAGCAAGTTGACTGAAATATCAAAGGTGTGCAGCTCAACATTGCCGTACAACGCTGGATTTGCAGCTATTTTCTTTTCAAAGCGCTCCCGTGAGTTGCGATAGTACTCACCCTTTGACTCAGGGTTAAAATGGGCCGCAAATAATGTCCCTGTAACATAATCGGCCAAAATCTCGGTATACCAACCACCCCCAGGGGTAATCTCAACCACATCCATCTCAGGCGTTAAACCAAAAAATTCAATGGTTTCAACAGGGTGACGAAACTGGTCTCGAGATGCATCTCGCTCTGCTTGAGCCGTGAGTGCCGCTAAAGATGTGCAGAGCGTTAACACGAGGCAAAGCCCATTTGACATAATATTTTTCATAACCTGTAAGTTCTGTAATTGGTTGAGTGCAAACTATAACAGCGCCGTCGATTAGTGCCATAATAACGCGAATTAAAGAGCGTATTTTAGGTAAACCTATGACCAACCATTTGGTAGTAACCATTCTCGCCGAAGACCGCCCCGGCATTGTTGAGCAAATAGCCCAAACTATTATCGCTCACAGTGGCAACTGGATGGAAAGCAGTATGAATCGCCTGGCCGGCAAATTTGCCGGAATTTTACTTGTCGAGGTGGATGCTCAGCACAACAGCCTGCTGCAAGACGCCTTAATTGGACTTAGTGAGTATGGCATTACCATAACCGTTGAAGACAGTAATTATCTGGGGCAACACGAGGTACCACTGTGCATTGAGATTATCGCCAATGACCGACCCGGTATCGTCGGTGAAATTGCCGCGCAGCTGGCCAGCAAAAAGGTTAATCTCGAATCTTTGGAAACCTTCTGTGACAGCGCACCTATGTCTGCCGGTATGATGTTTCATGCCCACGCCTATATCCAGTTGCCTGAGGGTATGTCACAAACTGATTTAACCATGTTATTAGAAGGTCTATCCGATGATCTGATGGTAGAGATTATAGATATTTAATATGCTCGATATTGTTTTATACCAACCGGAGATTCCACCCAACACCGGTAATATTATTCGCCTCTGCGCCAATACTGGATTTCGCCTACACCTGATCGAGCCATTGGGCTTTGATCTGGACGATAAGAAACTGCGTCGTGCAGGTCTGGATTACCGCGAGTTTCAGGACTTGCAGGTACATGCCGACTGGCCCGCCTATCTGACCAACGCCAAGCCTAATGCCGTTTATGCACTAAGCACTAAGGGGTCAGTCTGCTACTCAAAGGTCAGCTATCAGCCGGGTGACGCCCTGCTATTTGGCCCTGAGACCCGCGGCCTGCCAGAGGATATTCGCACTGAAGTCGGCAGTACAAATGTATTGCGACTGCCAATGCAGGCACAGAGCCGCAGCCTTAACCTTTCCAACACCGTATCTATCGTGACCTATGAAGCATGGCGACAGCTGGGCTTTTCCATGGCAAGTTCTCTATGAGTATAAAAATTGGTTTATTTTACGGTAGCTCTACCTGCTATACAGAGATGGCCGGAGAGAAAATTCGCGATCAGATCAATACCCTGCTTAATGCCGAGGTGGTCTTTATGCACAATATTGCCGATGACCCAATCAGCCTGATGGAGGACTACAACTATCTGATTTTGGGTATTCCAACCTGGGACTATGGCGAACTCCAAGAAGATTGGGAAAACCACTGGGATGACATTGACAGTCTTGACCTTAGCCATGCTAAGGCAGCCGTCTATGGTCTGGGTGATCAAATCGGCTATCCACAATGGTTTCAAGATGCACTGGGGTATCTCTGGACCAAGATGGTTAATCAGGGTGCTACCACTGTCGGAGCCTGGCCGAATAAGGGTTACACCTTTGAGCAGTCCAAAGCGCTGACCGAAGATGAAACCTCTTTTGTCGGGCTGCCTCTGGATGATGAAAATCAACTTGAGCTTACAGATGGTTTTATCAGCCTTTGGTGCGAACAAATTCTGGCTGAATTTGGTCTTAAATCAAAGTGAGTTTGAGCCCAGAGGAAAGCCTTGAGCAACATTGTTTAGCCCAGCGCTGGCAGTCCTTACAAGGTGATAGCGGTTTATTTACCATCGCTGAAATCGAGTTTGATCAAGGAACCCATTTTTTAGCCGCTTGTGATCTGTGGCTAAAAACCACGCCCAAGCCTTGGCGCCTGCAGTTTATTTCAGCCTCGGCGCAGCCACTTAATAGGGCGCAGTTGCAAAAAGCATTAGCTGACTGGCCCCAATATTCCCATCTTGCCACAGCACTTACCAGCCAGTATCCAGCCACCGTAGATGGCATTCACCATCTCGAATTATTTGATGGTCGAGTTAACCTATGCCTGATGTTTGGCGTTGCTGAGGCGATGTTTAATGAGATCGCACAGAGCGCTGATCCGGGCCTCGCCAGCCACAACACAAAATCCATAGATGCCTGGTTTATCGGTACTGAGTCACCACAACTCAGGCAAACTATCTCGGCCCTCTCTGGACCAGATACCAGCATGGCTGACAATACTGATTTTGATGTCAAAGCTAAAACTGCAAGTCCCTGGCATCTCAATAGAGCCAAACCTAGCCAACACAAAAAGACAGTGGCGATTCTAGGTGCAGGCATTGCCGGTTGCACGGCCGCCGCGGCGCTGCATAAACGCGGCTACAAGGTCACCATAATTGATCGCCACAGGATGGCCGGGCAGGAAGCCTCGGGGAATAGTCAGGCGATTATTTACCCCAAACTATCGGTGCGCGACCAACCCTTGCCGCGCGTAAACTTAGCTGCATTGATGCTGGCCAGTCGCTATTACAAACCTTTTTGGGATGCTGGCTACGGTGAGCAGTGCGGTGTTTTGGTGGTACCGGAAAATGCCAAGGTGCAGCAGGATTTTATTGCCATTAGCGAACGCTTTAGTCATCAGGACTCTCTGGTGCAGATGCTTGATAACGCTGGCCTATGCGCTTTAAGCGGTATCAAAATGAGCTCAGAATTAGGGTTGTTTTTTCCCCAACTGGGCTGGCTGCCACCAGCTCAAATTTGTCAGCAATTGTTGCAGCGCGATAGCATCCCGCTACTCAGTGCTGACATCAAACAACTAAAACAAAGCGACGGTAACTGGCAGCTATTGAATGAAAAAAATCAGCTTGTTATTGAAGCTGAGACACTGGTGATTGCCAATGCCTATGGCTGCGAGCAGTTTGAGCAAACCAATTTTCTTCCGGTCACCCAGTTACGGGGACAGATCAGTTTGCTCTCGACCTCTGAGGCCAGCAACGGATTAAAAACAGTTATCTGTGGCGAGGGTTATATCACCCCCGCCCAGAATGGTACCCATAACTGCGGCGCTACCTATAACAAAGGCCTTTTCACAACCGCACTGCGCGAGGAAGATCACTGCGCTAATATCGAGCAAATGAGTGCTACCGACAATGGCTTGGGAACTGCCTTGGGGCCACAAAATACCGCATCTATGGATGGTAGAGCCAACTACCGCTGTACCACTAAAGACTATCTACCGATTGTTGGGCCAGTGCCATACCTACCCTCATTTCTTGAGGACTATGGCGCTTTGAGGCGCGATGCACGCAAGCTGGTACCAACATTAGGCAGTTATCAGCCCAACCTCTATGTGCACTGCGGCATGGGTTCGAGAGGGCTTTGCTATGCGCCATTAACCGCAGAGATACTGGCGGCTGACATTGCCGGTGAAATGCCGCCTCTGGAGCGGGAGTTGCGTCTGGCAATGCACCCAGCACGCTTTTTAATTAGGGACTTAAAAAAGAAACGTATTTAAAAGCTGGTTACTTTTAATGGTCGGAGTCTAGTCCCGTTAACAAGCCTTTGCGATACATCTCAGCGCTGGCTGTTTTATCATTCATCACATCCAGTAATTCAGCTAATTCCAGATAGGTTTGCGGGCAGGGATTTAATTTAATGGCTGCCGATAGGTAGTCTCGCGACTTGCCCAATAACTCTGCACGTCGACAGATACGACCAAGAGCCAGCAGTAAATCAGCATCCTGCGGATGATCGGGCAGCCATTTTTCTGCCACTGCCAGCTGCTTTTCCGATGATCCGGTCTGTAACTCACCGAAGCGCTCAACCAAATCTGCATGCCAGCTGCTATTTAACGCTTTGGTTAGTAAAGGCTGTAGCTTATTGCCAGCATTGACCTTTTGCAGTGCGTCCACATAGGCACAGATAAGCTCAGGCATCTTGCGCAGAGACTTGGGGACTAGGTCCCAGAGATCATTGAGCTGTGTCTGTTGTTCTCCCTCGGTTAATTCTAAATCCGGGACAAATGTCATAAGCAGACTTGAATAGGCGTCCAATTCCAAATCAGCGGCCGCTTTTTTGTTCAGCGCCCCATAATGTTTGATATCACGAAGCAGTTTTTGCAGTGAAGACCAGTCTGCAGTTAGGTAATAGGTATCAGCCAAAAGCCGCAAAACAGCTCGATCACTGGGCTTTTCTTGGTGCAAACCTACCAACAGCGGCAGCGCATCGACAAACTGTTCATCGACTATCAATAATTCTGCCAATAGCTTGTCCGCGGCAAAAGTCGCATTGGGATGGTTGATTTTTAATCGCTCTAATAATTGCCGGGCTTTTTCAACCTCAGCATTCTCTGCTGCTGCTCGGGCTGCAAACAATAGGTTGATCACTGGCATTGAGGATTTTTCAGTAGACTGGGAGAGCAATTGACTGGCTTTTTGCCAATCATGTTCGGCATATAACAGTAGACCCTGAGCCGTTTTACTGACCTGCCGCGCACTGCTAAAAGATTGCCACCACTGACGGATACCACCAGCGCCAGTCAGCCAGCGCAGCAGTAACAGCAACCACACCAACGTAGCACTTAGGACTATATACAGCAGTGCTCCTACCCAGATACTCATTTCAATATTAGTATTGCCTGCGCTTATCAGAATATAGCCGCGTCCCTGCTGTAATAACCAGATACCACTAGCGCCAAGTAATAGTGCCAGCATAAACATCAGCAAAAGCTTTCTCATTCGCGGATCACCGCGTCTTCGGTTGTCGTCAAACGGCTACTGCGCAGTGCGGCCAGTGTCTCTATAGCCTGCAATGAATCGCTAATATTGGGTAGCTGCTGGATGACCTCTATATCACTCAAGTTGGCGAGTCGCTGCTGAATAACTGTCGCGCTGGGATTAAGTTGAAAATACTGTGCCAGCCAGCGCTGCGCTTTCTCCAGACTTTGGCTGTATATTGCCTGTTCTTCGCGCATCACTGCACTTTGCGCCTGTTCCAACATTAGACGCAAATTCTGGCGCACAATAGCTTCTTCATGGACCTGCAATAATGGCTCAATAGGCTGACTTCGCTGGCTTACCCGGATTAGCTTGCTAACCGAAGCCATAAAACCTGTGACCATACCCCGTAGTTTTGGCTGCTCGTCGATAGCATTTTCAGTCTGTTTTGGCTCCGGCATAGTTTCTGTCACTGGCTTTAAAACAGACAGCTTAACCACCGCCTCGGCCAGAGCGCTCAGCTCAAGGTATAACCCAGCCGAATCAACCTCTCCGGCCAACTGCAGAGCAGTAATATCTGCTGCCACCACTCTGCGCACAGGCAGTAGCTCGGGATCATCTAACTGCTTGAGAATAACGTCGACATTTTGCAGCAGCGCCAGTGGACTTTTTGTACTGCGTTCAGTTTGCAGTCGCTGATTTGCCAGACGCGCCAGATAAGACGCTTCTGCAAGCAACCAGTCGCTGCGGGTTGTTGACCCCAGTTCAGCGAGACGCTTGCCTTGATTATTAAGGCGCAGCTGGATTTTAGTTAGAACCTGCAGCATCTGATCGCTGCGCTGGGACGCGCGTTTCTCCGCTAGCTGGGATTGATGTTCAATAGCTATGTAGGATTTATCGAGATTGGCTAAGCGCGCGTTAAAGTCTTCAGCGTCTGCTAGCCGCTGCTGCCATTCAACCCAGCCCAGCCAGCCTATGGCGGTTACAGCGATAATAAGGATTAAAGCCAGTAAAAATTTGGGCCACAGAGGCTTGCCAATATTGGTTTTTTTTGCCGCAGACTTGGTATTTTTGACAGCAGCTTTGTTATCAACTTTAGCTGCAGCTGCTGATTCTTTAGGGTCTACCTTATTGCTATCTTCAGTCACTATCTGCCCTCTGCTATTCGTTGTAAAGCTTAGCTTATTTTAGGCTTTTTCTGCAGCCTTAAAATACCCCAGAACCGCTCCGTGCATTGACTCAGGCAAGGCATTATCCGCCACTACTATAGCTTGATAGCCCAGCTGCTGGGCCATATCTGCAATGCGCTCACTGGGCACCACAACAGGCATGGATGCATCTGCAGGCTCGCCCATAGCGCGCAACAGCTCGCCGCTATGGGCGATCAAGCAGTCAACACCCGCTGCCTGACGCTGAGCAAGCAGCAGGTTATCTGGATGGATCACGCGATTATATAGCTCGCAATAGGTAACGTTAGCGCCGCGCTGTTGCAGGGTATCGCCCAATGTCTGGCGGCCACCGCCGCCACGGAAAATAACTACTGACTTGCCAGCCAAACTATTTAGCTGCGAAAGCTCTAAAAGACCTTCCGTATTTTGCTGAGTTTGCGGAAAGGTAACCTGACAACCATATTGCCTCAGTATCTGTGCAGTTTGCTGCCCCACAGCAAATAACCCAAGGTCAACGGGCAACATAGGCCAGTACTGGTCCAACCACTGCAATGCTATTTCTGCAGCATTGGCACTGATAAAAATTGCCATATCAAACTGAGCAAATTCTAAAATAAGATTTTCAATCGGCTGAGTTTCTGTAACAGGCTCAATGTGCATGATCGGCGTATAGGTAACTGCCGCACCCGACTGCTCGAGTAAAGCCAAAAAGGCATCCTGCTCGCGCAGTGGACGAACAACAAGAATACGTTTATTGGCAAGGCTACTCGCTGCCATAAACCTCAGCCAGTATCTCTCCAGCCCCCTGAGCTAATAACTGCTCCGCCAATTCAACACCCAAGGCCTCTGCGTTACCTCGCGGACCCTGTAGCTCGGCTCGCAATAGAGTTGCGCCATCAATACTGCCCACCAGACCACGCAGACCCAGTGTCTGGCCACTGGCATCAAGCTCCGCAAAACAGGCGATAGGCACCTGACAGCCACCCTGCAAGTGACGGTTTACCGCTCGCTCTGCGATAACACAGCTGGCCGTATCATCGTTGTGAAGCGGGGCCAATAGTTCGCGGGTCGCTATATCTTCGGTTCGACATTCAATCCCCACGGCACCCTGACCACCGGCTGGGAGCGAGAGACTAGAGTCTAGTGCACAAGCAATTCGGTCATTCATGCCCAGACGAATTAGCCCGGCGCTGGCCAAAATAATGGCCTGATATTCACCCGCATCTAGCTTGGCTAGTCTGGTATTAACATTGCCTCGTAGCTCTTTAATTTGTAGATTTGGAAAATGGGCGCGCACCTGACATTGACGACGCAGACTAGAGGTGCCGACAACCGCGCCATCCGGTAGCTCCTCGAGGCTTTTATAGTCATTGGACACAAAGGCATCCAGAGGGTTTTCACGCTCACAGATAACCGCTAAATCAAGGCCGGGAGGGAATTCCATGGGTACGTCTTTCATTGAGTGCACCGCTATGTCGGCTCTGCCATCCAGCATGGCAACCTCAAGCTCTTTTACAAATAAACCCTTACCGCCAATCTTGGCCAGAGGCGTATCCAAAAGGATATCGCCTTTGGTCGTCATGGCAACCAACTCGACATCGAGATCTGTATGGTATTTAAGCAACTGTGCTTTCACAAATTCTGCCTGCCAAAGTGCCAGAGGACTTTTACGCGTAGCAATTCGAAGAGTACGTGACACGAAGGTAACCTGCGGTAATTTTTAAAGACGTATTATCGACGATTTATACGCTGTTGTCAGAGTTGCGAGGTTAATTTACGCAATTTTGGCTCAAGGCGGCGACTAATCTCCGGCTGAATTCCAATATCTTTAAGAATAGCCAGTATACGTCCCTCATCACGCCTGATGCTCTGGATAGCATTTTTAGCGACTAGAGCATTGCGATGTATTCTGACAAATAGATGGGTAAATTCCTGCTCCAGGCCTTTAAGTGTTTCATTGATAATAAAGTCAGCATCCGCGGTATAGGCCCTGACATACTTTTGGTCTGCTTTAAACAAACGGATCTGCTCAACAGGCACAGAATCAATACCTTGAGATGAATAGACATAAAGATGCGAGCGGGCAGTGACTGCCATCCTACTACGCTGGCTATGCAAGTATTTACAGACATTCAATATAGCATCAATCAAGGTATATTTTTGGGAACCAGAATCGAAATGGTTCAGTGTCGGGCAAAATACCACAACAGGATTGAAGTCAGCTTGGTTAAACAACTGGGAAAATGAGTTCCTATCCATTTCAAGCATAGGTGTTTTCATCAGAATAATATCTGGGGTTTGTGCAGCAACCATGGCCACCGCTTTTGTTCCGCTGGTCGCTTGACCGACAAAAATTATATTTTGCATCGCCGCCAGCAAACGCTCTGTGCGAACCCCTGCCAGCAACTCGTTATCAACGATCAGCACCTTGATCATATTCAACCCTCCATTGGTTGTGCGCGACTGAGGTTATCATACCCAAATTACTTACCGAAACATTAAGTTTTCCCTGCTGAGGTCAATGATTAGCTATAATCTACCCGCAATTTAATAACTGGACCCTGACGTCGATGAGCAATACTGACAAAACCAAAACTGAACAAGTGCAAACCCAACAGACCAATCAAGCTTGGGGTGGTCGTTTTAATGAGCCAGTGGATGAGTTTGTCGCAAGGTTTACTGCATCTGTGAATTTTGACCAGCGCCTCTATCGCCAAGATATTCAGGGTTCAATCGCCCATGCAAAAATGCTTACGCAGGCCGATGTACTCAGCATTGATGAGCGCGACCAAATTATCAGCGGCCTGCAAGACATTGCCGCTGAAATAGACAATGGCGCCTTTGAATGGTCTGTGGCCCTTGAAGATGTACATATGAATATCGAAGCTGCCCTCACTGCGCGTATCGGTGGTGTGGGCAAAAAACTGCATACTGGACGCTCAAGAAATGATCAGGTAGCAACCGATATCCGCCTTTGGCTGCGTGATCAAATTGATGAGATAAAGCCGCTATTCACTAAATTGCAGCAGGGAATGATTGAGCTTGCAGCAGCCGAATCTGAGACCATCATGCCGGGCTTTACCCATTTGCAGACAGCACAGCCAGTGACATTTGGTCATCATTTATTGGCTTGGAATGAAATGCTTGAGCGCGACTTTGGCCGCCTCTGTGACTGTCGTGCGCGGCTAAATCAGAGCCCATTGGGCGCAGCCGCGCTAGCGGGCACTACTTACCCGATTAATCGTGAGTACACGGCAACTGAAATGGGCTTTGATAAACCCACAGAGAACAGCCTGGATTCGGTGAGTGATCGTGACTTTGCCATTGAGTTCTGCGCCTTTGCCAGCATGCTTATGACCCATATGTCGCGCATGTCAGAAGAGCTCGTACTCTGGACTTCGGCACAGTTTCAATTTATTGATCTGCCCGATCGCTTCTGCACCGGCTCTTCAATTATGCCGCAGAAGAAAAACCCTGACGTGCCAGAGCTGGTGCGTGGTAAAACCGGTCGAGTCACTGGCCATTTGATTTCACTGTTGACCCTAATGAAATCTCAGCCTCTGGCCTATAACAAAGATAACCAGGAAGACAAAGAGCCTCTGTTTGATACGGTCGATACTGTGCGTGACTGTTTGCGCGCCTTTGGCGATATGATCCCAGCAATCCAGAGCAATAAAGCGTCTATGTATGAAGCGGCACGAAGAGGCTTTTCTACCGCCACTGACCTCGCCGACTATCTTGTGGGCAAGGGTATTGCGTTCCGAGACTCTCATGAGATTGTCGGCAAATCAGTTGCCTATGGTGTTGCTGAGAATAAAGATTTGTCGGAGATGAGTCTTAAGGAATTACAGCAGTTCTCAGATCAAATTAGTGCGGATGTGTTTGATGTTCTAACGCTTGAGGGTTCTGTTGCCGCGCGCAATCATGTGGGTGGCACAGCACCAGTTCAGGTTAAAGCGGCTGCCTCAAGGGCTTTAGCTGTGCTAGAGACCCGTTAGAAGTCGAAGGTTACCGTCTCTGTCGACTGTGCCAGACAGGCATCAGCAAGCATGGTCGACAGCAGCTCTCCACTCACCGTGTTTTTCCACTGTCCTGCATCTAGCTTGAAATGAAATCCGCCCGAGCGCGCTGCTAACCATATTTCGCACATTGAGGGCTGGCGCGACAGGATAATCTGCGAGCCATTGATATCGCAGGTTATGGTTAGCATCCCGGCACTGTTTTCATAGTCAATATCGGCACCACTGTCATCAATGCTCTCTTCAATGGAAAACATCAGCTCGTCGGCAATTTGATTAAATTCTGCTTCGTTCATGGTGTGCCTTATAGGTAATTGGCCAATAGGCCGTTGATGACGCTATTTAATGGTCACAGGTAGTAGCCGCAAGTTTATGCCGAGCAGTATAATTGTTTGGGCGTAATCTGCCAGTACCGCTATACTTACATGTTTTTACACTGGGTCAATATGTTACCTAAACTTGTTCTCTCGAAAGCCCTGTTTATTGTTGCGCTGCTAGTCGGTCTTGCAGGTTGCGGCAATACCGGCGACTTATATCTGCCTGAAGATGCCTCCATAACGCAGGGCAACATAACTGAAAATACAGAATCCTAAAATGCACAGTACTATTTCCACTCGAAACCAGCGCTTATTTATCGAAGATATTGCGCTCGCCGATATTGCCAATGAATTTAGCACACCGTGCTATGTCTATAGCAAAGCGGCCATTAGCGCGAATTTTAGTGCCTATCAGGCTGCTCTTAAAGAGCGTGACCATCTGATTTGCTACGCCGTTAAGTCCAATTCCAATATTGCTGTTTTACAGACATTGGCGAACTTGGGAGCGGGCTTTGATATTGTTTCGCTGGGCGAACTTGAGCGGGTACTTCTGGCTGGTGGCGACCCTGCCAAAGTCGTTTACTCTGGTGTTGCCAAAACGGCCAATGATATGCGTCGCGCATTACAAATTGGCATCCACTGTTTTAATGTGGAGTCTGAAGCGGAGCTTGTGGTACTTAACCGCACTGCCGCTGAGCTGGGTGTCAGTGCCGCAGTATCGCTGCGCGTCAATCCTGATGTGGATGCCAAAACACACCCCTATATCTCAACCGGCTTAAAAGAAAATAAATTTGGGATTGATATTAATTTAGCCCCAGCGGTCTATCAGCGTGCAGCCACCATGGCGAATATTTCCGTAGTCGGTGTGGACTGCCATATTGGCTCACAGCTTACTGAGATCCAACCATTTGTTGATGCAATGGGTAGATTACTCGTATTGGTGGATCAGTTATCTGAGTTAGGGATCCATCTGCAGCATATAGATATCGGCGGCGGTCTGGGTGTGCGCTATCAAGATGAAATTGCACCATCAGCAGCAGAGTACCTGGCGGCACTTTTACTCCAACTTGAGGGACGCCACGAAACCCTGGTGCTGGAACCGGGTCGTTCAATTACCGCAAATGCTGGTGTACTGCTAACCCAGGTCGAATATTTAAAGAGTAATGGCGAGAAAAATTTTGCCATTGTTGATGCGGCTATGAACGATATGCTGCGCCCAGCGCTCTACCAAGCCTGGATGGATATTCAACCGGTCACGGACAGCGATGTAGAAACAAAAACCTACGATGTCGTTGGACCTGTCTGTGAAACTGGAGATTTTTTAGGCAAAGATAGGTCACTGGCGATTGCCGAAGGCGACTGCCTATGTGTTTTCTCCGCCGGTGCTTACGGATTTGTGATGAGCTCAAATTACAATACTCGACCTCGAGCGGCAGAAATTATGGTCGATGGCGATCAGACGCATCTGGTGCGTGCCCGAGAAACAATTGAGGATCTGGTTAGAGGCGAGCAGCTTCTACCCAGCCAGTAACGGCCTCAATGATATGTTGATGAAATTCACCAAAATGCATGGCCTGGGTAATGACTTTGTTGTTATTGATGCCGTAACGCAAAATGTGCGTGTAACTGCGTCGATGGCTCGACGTCTGGCAAATCGTACTCTGGGTATTGGTTGTGACCAAATTTTGGTAGTGGAACCACCCTCCGACCCAAATATTGATTTTAATTACCGAATCTTCAACCAAGATGGCGGTGAAGTTGAGCAATGCGGTAATGGTGCACGCTGCCTCGCGCGCTTTGTAAAAGATCGCCGTCTCACGGGCAAAAGCGCGATTCGAGTAAAAACCATGAATCGAGTCATAGAACTGCGAATTACTGCCGACCATTCAGTGTCGGTGGATATGGGTGTTCCCGTATTAGCACCGGCGGATATTCCCTTTCAGGCAGACCAGCCGGCTAGTCTCTATGATATTGAGATTGCGGACAGGGATTATCAAATCGCTGCCATCTCAATGGGCAATCCACATGCGGTTTTGCGGGTTGATGATGTGCAGACTGCGCCAGTCAATGAACTGGGGCCGCAGTTGGAATGCCATGGACGATTTCCAAATCGGGTCAATGCAGGCTTTATGCAGATACTGAACCGCCAGCAGATTAACCTGAGGGTATTTGAGCGCGGTGCCGGTGAAACTCAAGCCTGTGGCTCTGGTGCCTGCGCCGCCGCAGTGGCAGCTATGCAGCAGGGACTGGTAGACTCATCTGTAACTGTTCACCTAACTGGTGGCGATTTAACTATTGAATGGCAGGGAGAGGGTCAGCCGTTAATCATGACTGGACCTGCCGTTACCGTTTTCCATGGACGTGTAAGAATATGAGTGAAAAAAAGCAGATTGATACAACAGAGCAGTTAGTACGAGATTTCTTGCAGGACAATCCAACCTTTCTTGATAAGAACCCGGATATTCTCGAACGCCTTACCCTGCCCCATAACGCAGGTAATGCTGTATCTCTGGTTGAACGTCAGGTGGGTGTAATGCGCGATCGCAACAAGGAAATGCGCAATCGTCTGGACAATATGCTTGAAACTGCTTATGACAATGATCTGCTATTTGAAAAAACGAAACGCCTTGTGCTTAACCTGCTGGAAGCTAAGAACCTCCCCGCGCTGGTTGAGACAGTTTATGACAGCCTCGGCAAAGACTTTGCGATTGATTTTTACAGCCTGACATTACTCGGAGATGAAAAGCAGCTTCCATCTACCATGGCACGAGTTGCCAGTATAGAAAAAGCTAACGAAAAGGTTGGCACGCTACTCAACTCTAATCGCGCTGTGTGCGGGGTATTGCGCGAAGATGAGATGACGTTTCTATTTGGCAAAAAAGGCTTACAGGTGGGTTCTGTGGCCGCTGTGCCGCTGCGCTTTAACAATCTCTATGGAATTTTGGCCGTGGGTAATAGCGACCCTAATTTTTATAGAAGTAGTATGGGTACGTTATTTTTAAGCTACATAGCGGAAGTACTGAATAGAATTCTGCCAGAGTATCTTGAGTAAAATTAAGCTTTGGCCTCTATTGCATCGCGCCTAAATTTGCCAACCTCTACTGTTTAGATCGCGGCTTTCTCTTTTTACCAGCCCCTTTTTTCGCCGTTGCGGCATTGCTTGAGCCCGCTCTGGTTTTACTTAGGCCTAGCTTACGCTTCTTGGCGCCAACCTTTTTCTTGCCCGCCGCTGCGGTCTTCTTGCCCTGCTTACCTCGACTCTTGCGCTTTCTCTCGTGTTCTGCGGCCATCTCTTTGGCAGCGGGAGAAGCCTTAATTTTTCTCGAGCTCTTTGCGTTGTTACCGTCATTGGTTTCAGCCTTGCCTGTTTCAACCAATTCAAAATCAATTTTGCGTTCTTCCAGATTAACGCGGACCACTTTCACACTTAGCTTCTGCCCCAAGCGGAATATCCGGCCAGTGCGTTCGCCCACCATACGATGCTGAGACGCCTCATGGTAGTAATAATCTTTTGGCAGGCCGGTAACATGAATCAACCCCTCGACATAGAGATCATCAAGCATAACGAACAGGCCAAACCCAGTAACAGCACTGACCACACCGGTATACTGCTCGCCCACCCTGTCCATCAGGTATTCGCACTTTAACCAATTTACAACATCACGAGTGGCCTCATCAGCGCGCCGCTCTGTCACCGATAGATGTTCACCAACATTGTCTAAACGCTCAGTTTCATAGGGGTAGATAGCCTGCGCTGCTAATACGCCTGCACCGTCTACGCGCTGAACATGAGAGATTTTTTTCTTGCTTCTTATCAGGCTGCGAATCGCCCGATGAACCAACAAGTCGGCATAGCGACGAATGGGTGACGTAAAGTGAGTGTAGGCTTCAAATGCCAAGCCAAAGTGACCTAAGTTTTCTGGCTGGTAAACCGCCTGACTCATGGATCGCAACATAACGGTCTGGATGACTGTGGCGTCGTCACGGCCTTTAACCGAGCGCAATACTCGCTGATAGTCCTCCGGTTGCGGATCGTCACCACCACCAAGCCCTATACCCAACTCTCCTAGAAAATCGCGTACCGATGACAGCCGCTCTTCGCTGGGGCCCTCATGAACTCGGTACAGTGCGGGAATTTTCACTTTCTCTAAAAACTCTGCCGAACAAACATTGGCGCATAGCATGCACTCTTCAATCAGGCGATGGGCCTCAGTGCGGTCAACGGGAATAATTTGACTAATCTTGCGCTGGCCATCAAACAGGATACGAGTTTCTTTGGTATCAAAATCAATTGCACCGCGCTTAGCTCGACGACGGTGAAGCACTTTATACATATCATGCAATGCATCGACCTGGGGCAGAATTGACGCAAATTGCTTACGGATACCTGAGTCATTACCTTTGTCCTTCTCGGCAATAATATGCGCCACCTGGGTATAGGTCATACGCGCATGGGAATGCATAACTGCCTCAGAAAACTGGTAGCGAGTGATATCACCCTCAGCGCTGACTTGCATCTCACAGACCATGCAGAGACGATCTTCAGCTGGATTTAAAGAGCAGAGCCCATTGGAGAGTTTCTCTGGCAGCATGGGCACCACATGATTGGCGAAGTACACTGAATTACCACGTTCAAAGGCCTCTTTATCCAGCGCCGAGCCAACGCCAACGTAGTGAGAAACATCAGCAATAGCGACCGTCAGAGTCCAGCCACCGCGAGGTTTGGGATAACAGTGCACCGCATCATCAAAGTCTCGAGCATCTTCTCCATCAATGGTGATTAAAGGTGTTTTTCTTAAATCAACGCGAAATCCGGGATCCTGAACCTCATCAGGGATTGCATCAGTCTCAATAACAACCTCATCATTCCATATATGGGGAATGCCATAGTTGCGAATGGACATTTCAACTTCTAATCCAGGATCTAGGTGCTCGCCCAATACTTCTGTGATATGTCCTACAGGCAGACTATTGCGCGAAGGCGGCTCAATAATATCCACTACCACTATCTGACCGGTTTTAGCCTCAGCCTGTCTATCAGCAGGAACAAGGATATCCTGACTAATACGTGGATTATCTGCCCGCACAAAGTTAATCCCACTCTCACGGAAATAGCGTCCAACAATCTGTACTGTATTGCGTTCAACCACATCTACAAGACTGCCTTCTGGTCGACCACGTCGATCCCAGCCGGCAATTCGTACCAATACGATATCTCCGTCAAATACACGGCGCATTTGCGAACTGGAAAGGTAAATATCCTGACCATCAGAGTCCACCGGATGCACAAACCCGTAACCTTCGGGATGACCAATCACTCGACCTTTAACTAAATTAAGCTTATCCAAAGTCCCGTAACCACCGCGACGATTGCGCGCCACCTGACCATCGCGCTCCATGGCACGCAAGCGTCGGCGCATTGCCTCAACCTGCTCTTCATCATTGAGATTAAGGGCGACACAAATTTCTTCATGAGTTACAGGACCAGCGCTTTCGCGCAGGTAATCGAGAACGAATTCACGGCTAGGGACCGGACGATCATAGTTGGCCGCTTCTCGAGAAGCGAATGGGTCAGAGATCTTGCTTTTTTTAGGCATAATTTGTTCTTGGCTGAGCGCCTGATAAATAATTAACGGCTAACGCCTAGTAGTCTATGTCTTATATGACGGTGAGTAAAAGAAATTCGCATAAAAGGTTACGAGCCCTGCTGTATGGCTAGGAAGCTAAATAATCACTAGACAACGATTTAAACAGACATAAAAAAGCCTCGAATAAACGAGGCTTAAATAAAACCGGATGGAATAATATTAAAATCTATCGCTAAACCGTGATGTCTGTTGTGCTATTGCTCACAAAGAGGGGTTGACCCGCGCCGTCCGTGGCGCACAACGTCCTAGTCGTCTGTACTGCACAACTGGTAACAAACGAAAACAAAGTAACTGAACGAGCATCTATCTTTTAAAGTCAACTCCCTGTCAACCGCTCTCTATAAACTTTCTATCAGCACTATCTTTCTTACAGCAGTGTAGGTCTGTGTATTTTTACCAGTAAAGTCCCTGTTACGGCATCATGCCAGAGGGTCAACCTTTGGATAAGGTAAAATAGTAGGGAGTCAAAAGAAATTACCCTGAAGGGTTAATACTAAAGTATTAGTTGTCATGCCAATCCTAAAGCACATCAGCTCTGACTAGAATCTGGCACTAGATAGTCTTCAATATGTTGACGGATTCGCTGCACTTTCTCAATATTCTCTTCTGCACCTAACCCGCCATAGGCCGCTCTAAACTCTAGCACCTGCTCTCTCAGCTCAGTCATACCATAGAGCCCACTAAGCCCCATAAGGTCATGGATAATTTGGCGCTGGCTACTATTTTCTCCTGATCGCAACTGTAAATCCAATTTATCAAGATTCTCATACAGTGCCGCCTTTAGCTCTTCGACGGGTATCACTGAAGCTAAGAGCCCCCCCCCAAAGTTTTCGCTGATTTCATTCACGTCATTTAGAGAACTGAGAATGCTATTAACCAACTTTATTTCGTCCACTGGCTTGGATTGAATACTGACAGCACCTGCGGTCAGCATGCGCTGTTGCTCCACAGGCGTTATATCAGCGGTTAAGCCAATAATTGGCGGGCTTTCGCCAGACTGCTGCATAATCGTCTCACAGGCAGTGACACCATCGATAACAGGCATATGAATATCCATTAGCGCCGCATCCACATGGAGATCACCTGCAATTTCAATCGCTTCAAGACCGTTATTAGCTAACAGACAATCAGCACCATAGCCGCGCAGCAGCTTGACAATTAATTTCTGATTAAAGGGGTTATCTTCCGCCACTAAAATAGTTAATCCAGAAAGCACTTTCTCAGCAAGCGCCTCATGACCATTTTCTATCGACGATAAAGCATTTGCTTCAAAAAGTCGGCAGGTAAAACTAACCACAGTGCCTCTACCTATTTTGCTCTCGATCTTAATGTCACCATCCATGGCCTGAGCTAGGCGCTTGCTTATTGAGAGCCCTAGACCCGTGCCGCCGAAGCGACGATTAATCGATGTATCTTCCTGAGCAAAGGGGTCAAACAAAAAAGCTATTTTGTCTGACGCGATGCCTTTACCAGAATCTGATACGGCACAATCGAGAACTACATGGCCACCATTACTCGGCTGGCACTTAATATCAACTACAACAAACCCGCTATCAGTAAACTTAATCGCGTTACTAACCAGATTACTAACAATCTGCGCTAGGCGCACAGGATCGCCACTCAGCTGCCTCGGCACATCATCGGCAATATTGCAGGTTAGCAAGAGATTTTTTTCATCCGCGCGAGGGCGATGAATAGCGACTAAGTCAGTAAACCACTGATCCATATCAAAGTTTATTGTTTCCAGAGTAAAGCCACCCAAATGGGCTTTGGAGAACTCCAAAATATCATCAATCATGGTGAGTAACATGGTTGAAGAAATATCAATTACTCGCAGATGCTCCTGCCGTTTATCAGGGTCCTCCTCTTTAGCAAGCAGCTTAGAAAATCCTATCACAGCCGTTAATGGGGTGCGCAATTCATGACTCATCCTAGCCAAAAACTGATCCTGAGCCTCCATGGCTTCTTCAAGTTCTATCAAAGTGATCTGCAACTGTGCCGTGGCACGTGCTATTTCACTTTGCATGCGTACATTGGACTCCCTGACACTGGTCGCAAGCTGGTTAATACCATGGGCCAGTCTGCGAACTTCCATAGGTCCATCTTCTGACGCTAGCGAATCAAGCCCACCAGCCTCCATAAGCTCAACAGTCTCGGTCAAACTCTCTACTGGCCGCGAAATACTGCGGCCAATTCTCATCGATAGCCATGCGGCAATTAGTAAACTTAAGGAAGTAACAACCAGAGCAGCAAAAATGGCCTCTCGCTGCTCTTGTAGCAATATCTCATCCGTGAGTTCCACAATAACCCAACCCAAGGATTCGGCCTCAGGCTGACCAACCTCGTCATAATCCATAATTGGGATATCATTTATTGTGATAGGTGCGTAAAAATACCAGTGATCACCAGTATAAAATGGCAGACCTGAATCCAATGTTTCAGGCATACGCTGAGCTGATAAACTCACTCGACCAATGCGAACGGTGCTTTTATCAATCTCATTAAAAAAAATAATGCCAGATACCGATGGAATATCGAGAACCGAGTAGCCCAATGCTTCAAGCATCGCCTGGTTGCCAGAGAATAAGGCAAACTCTGCATTGGAGGCCAATTGATGTGCAGCTACCCGACCTGTCTCCTGTAAATTACTGAGCAACACCGTTCGTTGGCTGGCAATTATGTACCAACCCAAGACCAAACTTAATAAGGTGAGTGGTATCAATGTCGTCAGTAGAAGCTGAGCATGGATATTTGCTAGTTTTCGATTATCTCTCATCCTTAATCAGCCTCTAGCGCAGCGCGATAAAATTGTTCGTTTTCTAAAACGATATTCAAATTACTGGCCACTGAAGAATTAAATCTAATAGAAAAATAGGCAGCAGCATGAGATCCACCGGTATCATCGTTAAGCTCATTTCTAATAAATTCAGCTGTTTGCTGAGCGATGTTTTCAACTGAAGAATAAATAGCGGCAAGTGCACCAGCATCCAGATAAGTTTTTGAATAGGCAATCACTGGAACTTTGTGTCTATAACTAAGCTCCAAAATCCACTTTGCGGTGGCAATATTAACTAACCGACTGTCCGGCACCGGTATAAAAATATCACTGCTTTTAATTATCGGCTCCAGTATATGAATTGGATTATCCTCCAATTCTATATTAACTATATTAGGTATCAGGCTAGCATCTGTTACAGACTGAGAAAAATCATCTTGTCTTTGCTTAGATGAAGGCCCAATCATTACCCCGGCAATTTTCGCCTCGGGCAGTATCAATTTAGCCAATTTGATACTCCGTTGGAAGGGTTGATCGAGACAGATAGCAGAGACTCTAGCCGCATATGCTTGCGCATTAGAGCCATAATATTTTTTGGTCAGTAAATTAAAGGCGCTATCGGTTATTAAGACAGAGAGTACTGGCTGTACCGGTTTCGATTTCATCACGGTTTCAGAAGCAATGGCCCCGATAGTCACGATAAAATCTGGCTTAAAACTTAGATTCCTACTCGCAAAGTTTTTTTCTATATCAGTAACAAATTGATAGACGGCCTCTGCTTGGCCATGCAAATTGCGCTGCACCAATTTGGTGAGATCAGTATAAACAGCGGCCTGCTTACTGATAACAAATAGGACACGACTTTGCTTGGTATCATTAGGTGTAGCACTAACTATAGGTATGGCTAAAAAAAATACGACAATCACTAAAGCCTGAGTTTTAATCAAGCATTGAAACTTAGAGAGGATCGCTGCATACAACATTTTAGAAACAGCCAAGTACAGCATTTAGGTAGCTGATAAATTTCATGGCTTACGGAAAACCTATATCAAAACCAATAACATACCGCGTCTTAAAGGCATTAATTTCATAGAACTCAAAATAATCCTCGCCTGCATTTTGCACGGTGAAAGATATCTCAATATCTGAGTTATTTAAGTTGAATTTTTTAGCGGCCTTCAGGTCAATACGGGTGTATTTTTCCAATATAGCACCCTGCGGATGTTTCATTGCTGACTGATAATTAACCATGGCACTCAGACTTAACCTGTCATCGGTGACATAATCTATCAGCAATCCAGCGGTAGAACCCGGCGTGTGCCTTTTATGATCCCGATATTCGACGAACGGGGTACTCCTCCAAACCTGCAGGCCTCCAGATTTTACATAGCTATAGTTAGCATTAACTAGAAAGTTATTATTGGGTCGATACTGTGCCTGCCACTCAGCACCTTCAATATCAATACTCGCTGAATTGTCACGGATATTTATTTGACCATCAATATCGTCATACTGTTCTCGACGCTCATCAATAACGTCTCGCAATTGTTCGCGAAAAATCCGTAAATCAATGGAGAGATTAGCTTGAGCAAAAGAACCCATATAACCAATTTCTGAGCTTGTTAGCTTTTCACGACTGATGTCCGGATCGGATATAATGCTGCCGTCTAGAATCAAATTTTCGTCATAGCGAATATAGATTGTCTGATTACTTTCAAGCAGCGTTGGTGCACGATAACCACGATTAAATGCCAGCCTTAACGTTTGATTATCAGTCAACTTAAAGTTACTCGCGATACGATAAGAGCCAAACGTTTCTGTATCATCATGCTCACCAATCACACCACCATTGAGTACGATGCGATCATTCGCAGTCCATTCAACATTGGCATAGGCCCGATAGGATCTCTCGCTAACAGCCCCCAGCCTATCAAATAAATCCTCGCTCTCTACACGGTCGTACCTTAGCCCAATACCCGAAACCGCACGGAAATCATCCCATTGATTAAATATTGTTCTGAATTCTGCATCCCACCTTTCCGACTGGCCATGATTCTCACCATCTATAATCAGTTTATCCGGAAGTTGTAAAAGTGCCGTTTTTTGGGGGCTATCAGGTAGTCCCGCTAGCGCCTCATAAAAACCAAGCGGTTGTGGGTAGTCCACAAGCTCTAATAGATTGTGGTAAGCAATAAATTGGTATTTATTGCCTTTACCCGTTAGATGATCCCACTGAAGATGCTGGTATTGATAGTCTGCTTTGCGCGGAAACGAATCGCGTTCACCGACGCCCATATCACTGTCACTCAACCCTAATGCTATTTCTAAGCTATCGCTGGCTGAGGGCGTCCATAGCCCTTTAAAGGACAAAGTAACTGTCTCTGCGCCATCGTCGATAGTGAAATCTTTAAAATCATCAAAACCTTCATTACTTTGGTAACTCAGTCTGGTGCGATAATTTAGTTCGCCCGCTGATCCAGCGTAACTTAATGAGCCATTGCGAATATGATTGCCGCCCGCCTTACCTTGAAGGTTCCAACCACTATCAATGAGTGGCGAGCGGGTAATGATGTTGATAGACGCCAGAAAAGCATTACTGCCATCGGCAGGGGCATTGGCCCCACGAACGACCTCAATATGATCGATATCAGCCAGGTCGACGCCTAATGTCGTCCATTCAACCGATGAGAACGCCGACTCATAAACGGAGCGACCATCAACTTTCACTTCAAGCCGGCGGGGATAGCGATTGCCCAACGCATGGTAGGTTACCCCAGGTCTATTGGCTTTGACGAAGTAGGTCTGTAAACCTGGCACCATACGCAGTAAATCAACCACATCCACTGCTGGGGAAGCATCGATCATACGCCGATCAATAATGGTCACCGAGGCTGGTGCCTCTGGTAGAGTCTGATCCATATGGGTAACACTGTTGACCCGCTGAATATCTGCCAACAGATCACCCTCAGTTACCATAGAATCGCCCAGGGCAGCTGAGGATATCACCAGCGCCGCCGGACAAAGCAATAGAGGGGTATTTTTTTTAATAATTTTAAAGACCATTTTTTACCTTTTTAAATCATTTCTCAATATTTCGGGTAAGGCTATTTATTGGATTCAGAGGTCTCAGATAAGCCTAATTTTTGCCCCAAAATACCAGCCTGAGTGCGATTACATAAACCTAGGGCTCTTAACATAGCGCTGACATGAACTTTTACTGTGTTCTCAGAAAGGTTGAGTTCACGAGCAATTTGTTTATTGGATCGTCCCTGGGTAATACAGAGTAAAATATCCATCTGCCGCTGTGTTACTAGGCCGGCAATAATTTCAATATCAGCACCAGCATCAACTTCGTCCATGACTCTAGCAACTTCTGGCATTGATTCCACAAGAGATGCAGGAACATACCGCTCCCCCTTCAAGGCCATAGATATCGCTTCAAACAGCGCGTCTTTAGGTGCTGATTTAGTCACAAATCCCGCGGCACCAAAGTCGAGACATTTACGAATATGAGCAGGGTTTTCTGACGCAGACAACACTATTATGGGAAGTTTCGGATAGCTCTCACAGAGCATCTCGATAAAATTAAAACCACCTGCTCCACCGGGCATAAAAAGATCGACGATCGCAAGATCAATAGTATTTTGGGAAAGAATAGTTAAAGCAGTGTCACCGTGGTCAGTGGTGGTAACTTCAATGTTGTCAAACTCTTCGCTCAGTGTCGCTTTTAGACCAACACAAACGAAAGCATGATCATCTACGATGAGAACGTGCATGTTTCATTCCTTGTGTTCACTTCCATATGGGAGATTCATACAAGCAGTTCCTGCCCAATGAAATATTAGTTTGCCCCTTTGTCTGGCAACAAACAAATAGGCTAACTTCCACCAAATCTTAAGGCCTTATATTACGCGTGGTTGAAACCATTAGATAGGCCTATCGGATAGACCTTTTAGATAGCCTTGCGGAAACGCCTGATTTAACTAGCGCCCAGGCATAGGTATCCACAAAATATAGCTGACAGTAGCAACGGGAAAACCAAAGATAGAGCATGATTGAGCGCAGTCAAGAAGCCAAACAAAGCCTGCGGCATAAAGAACTCTTAGCGGAAAAAAGCTCTTGGCAAGATAGAGCCCGCAGCTATAAAAATAGCAGGCTATAAAAAAGGCGACCCGTTGGATCGCCTTCTTCGATACTGAATGAACAACCGATGGTTGCTTAGCTCAGCTTCTCTTTGATACGTGCAGAACGACCTGAACGCTCGCGCAAGTAGTACAGCTTGGCACGACGAACAGCACCGCGACGCTTAACTTCAATGCTATCGACTAATGGGCTGTACGTTTGGAAGGTACGCTCTACGCCAATACCGTTAGATATTTTGCGTACAGTGAATGCAGAGTTCAGTTGACGGTTGCGCTTGGCCAGAACTACACCTTCAAAGGCCTGAAGACGCTCGCGAGTGCCCTCTTTTACCTTAACCTGCACAACCACGGTGTCACCGGGGCTAAAATCAGGGATTTCTTTGCTCATCTGCTCTTTTTCAAGTGCAGCGATAATAGATACTTTGTTAGACATTTCTTGCTCCTCAATTTTCATTGGTTGGTGGCACTGCCACCTGATTTAGAGCTCTGTACAGAGAGGATAAGTTATCCTTGCTTATCATCTGCCAGCGCAGCACTCACTTCCTTGAGTAATGCCTGTTGCTCCTTATTGAGTTCCAGGCGGTCCAGTAAATCTGGTCTTCGTTGCTGGGTTCGCACTAATGACTGCTGCAAACGCCAACGCCTTATTCTTTCATGGTCACCGGAGAGTAAAACCTCTGGCACCTGCCGCCCATCTTGTTGCTCTGGCCGCGTGTAGTGTGGGCAGTCCAACAGGCCATTGGCAAATGAATCCTGATCTGCTGAGTCCTGATGGCCCAATGCTCCGGGTATCTGGCGTATCAGTGCGTCAATCAGCACCATTGCTGGAAGTTCTCCACCAGTGAGAACATAGTCACCTATGGACCATTCCTCATCGACTTCCATCTGAATCAATCTTTCGTCGATACCTTCGTAGCGACCGGCAATCAAAATCAACGATTGCTGTGAGGCGAAACCATTTACTGCTACCTGGTTTAACACCTTGCCCTGGGGGGATAAATACACCACCAATGGGTTTTTATCTGTCCATTCTCTGGCAGCTGATATCGCCCTGCGCAGAGGTTCGATCATCATCACCATACCTGGGCCACCCCCGTAGGGTCTGGCATCAACCGTCTGATGACGGTCTTCGGTAAAATCTCTTGGGTTGTAGCTGGCTATTTCCAGCAACCCTTCTTTCACAGCCCGGCTACTTATGCCGTAGTCGGTTACCGCTGCAAACATTTCCGGAAACAGGGTAATCAATGCAATCTTCATTCATTCCACCTCTGCTGCCTAACTGTGGCCCGAACTGACGCTTAAAACTCTGGATCCCAAATCACATCGATCGTTTGAGTGGCCATATCGATCTTGGTAACAAACTGATCAACATAGGGGATTAACCGCTCTTCCCTATCAATACTGTCTGTATCTCCTGCGATCACCAGCACATCATTAGCGCCGGTCTCTAAAAGAGATTTCACCACACCGAGCCGTACCTTTCGGTCTTCAAAGTGGCTAACAACTGCAAGCCCTTCTAGCTGATGCCAATAGAACTCTTCGCGATTTAATTCGGGAAGCTGGCTTTTATCAACGCAGATGTCCTGATTACACCAGGTGCGGGCAATATCTCTATCGTCTACACCTTTGATATGCACTACCAGACCATCGGCGTGGCGCTTCCAGTCATCAACAACAATCTGCTGCGGGCCGGTTGCACTGTCTATCCACCAGGGCTGGTACTCAAACAATGTCTCTATCTGTTCTGTATACGAGAACACTTTTACCCATCCGCGTACACCAAACACTGTTGTTATACGGCCTACAACCAGTGTTTCCCGACTATTTTGAGCGCTACTCACAGCTGCAGTACCTAATTAGGCTGCTAGCTTGGCAGCCTCTTTCAACAATGCAGAAACACGATCACTAATCTGTGCGCCTTGACCCTGCCAGTATGTGGCACGCTCAAGATCTACACGCAGACGCTCTTCAGCACCGCGGGCAACCGGGTTAAAAAAGCCGATACGCTCAATGTATCGAGCATCACGTGCATTACGCGAGTCAGAAACTGTGATGTGGTAAAAGGGACGCTTTTTCGCGCCGCCACGAGCCAATCTAATTGTTACCATTTACTGAAATCCTGTGTTCAAGCGGCATTATCGCCAAACTTGATGCTTATTTAAGTACCTAATCATGTGCCACGCAAAAATCGCGGGACCCCCACGAAAGGCGCGGTATATTACGTCAAAAGGAAATGAAAGGAAACCACTTTAAGGGAAAATAAGTCGCTTTTATCTCACTGTATTTAATGTAAAAAAGCCTGTAAGAACAGGCCGTTAGCCAGAGCCTAGCGGCGCGGGAACATGCCGGGCGGCAAACCACCCCCAGAGGGCGCCATACCACCCAAGCCACGCATCATATTTTGCATGCCTTTGCCCTTCATTTTTTTCATCATCTTACCCATTTGCTTGTGCTGCTTAAGCAGGCGGTTAAGATCCTGAATACTGGTGCCAGAGCCAACGGTGATACGTCGTTTGCGTGAGCCATTAAGAATATCAGGATTGCGACGCTCTTTTGGCGTCATGGAGTCAATGATGCACTCCATGCGGGTAAATTGACTGGTCATATCAGGCTGCTGCGCCATTTGCGCCATATTGCCCATGCCCGGCAGCTTGTCCATCATACCTGCCATTCCGCCCATATTTTTCATTTGCTGAAGCTGGTCACGCAGATCTTCAAGGTCAAAACCCTTGCCCTTAGCAACTTTCTGGGCCAGTTTCTCGGCTTTCTTCTTATCAACTTTGCGCTCAACGTCTTCAATAAGGCTAAGTACATCACCCATACCCAGTATGCGTGACGCAATACGCTCGGGATGGAACGGCTCAAGTGCATCCACTTTTTCGCCTACACCGAGGAATTTAATCGGCTTACCGGTAATATGTCTGACAGACAGTGCGGCACCACCACGCGCATCACCATCAACCTTGGTTAATATCACACCAGTCAGTGGCAGCGCTTCGTTGAAAGCTTTGGCGGTGTTTACGGCGTCCTGACCAATCATGGCGTCGATCACAAATAAGGTTTCAACCGGATTGGCTGCCTTATGGACATCTTTGATCTCAGCCATCATTTGATCATCGATAGCTAAGCGGCCTGCGGTATCAACAATCAATACATCGGCAAAACTGGTTTTGGCCGCAGCAATGGCAGATTTAACAATTGCCACTGGTTTCTCACTTGGATCACTGGGGAAAAACTCAGCGCCAACTTCACCGGCTAGGGTTTTAAGCTGCTCTATGGCGGCTGGGCGATAAACATCGGCAGAAACCACCATGACTTTTTTCTTTTCGCGCTCGCTCAGATAACGAGATAGCTTGGCCACGGAGGTAGTTTTACCCGCTCCCTGCAAACCAGCCATCAAAATAATTGCCGGTGGCTGCTGAGCTAGGTTAAGGGACTCATTTTTCTCCCCCATCACGCTCTCTAGCTCGGCCTGAACGATCTTTAGAAACTGCTGACCCGGATTGAGACTGCTGTTAACCTCTTTACCCAACGCGCGTTCTTTTACCAGCTCAACAAAGTCTTTGACGACCGGCAACGCAACATCGGCTTCCAGCAGCGCCATACGGACTTCGCGCAGCGTTTCTTCGATATTTTTTTCACTGAGACTGGCTTTTCCAGAGATTTTTTTCAGACTCTGGGAGAGGCGATCACTTAAATTTTCAAACATGGCCATGCAGATAACTTCCAGCGGTTCTTTTTGAGGGCGCCAGTATAGCAATAATTTTGCCCTGCTCTTCACCCTGTGCCCTGAATATGCCACACTCTACAGAAATATTTAGCGAATCTTTCTAATGACAGGCTCAATTCTGGGTTTTGCTGCAATTGCCGCTTATGCGTATGGGCTGGTTTACCATCTGCTGCAGCTGCGTAAAGACCCTCAGTTTAATCCAATCTCATTGCAGGTAATCACCGGCATTGGTATCAGTCTGCACGCACTGGCAATTTCGGGGCTGCTACTGATCGAAGGCGGCTTGGATTTAAGTCTGTTTAAGATACTTGCCCTGCTGGCCCTGGTGATAAATATTTTGGTGTTTGTCAGCGGCCTCAAGAAACCGCTGCACAGCCTTTATTTGGTGTTACTGCCCGTCTCTGCACTATGTTTACTGGCAGCTCTAACTAATCCCAGTACCAAGCCACCTGCATTGATGTCTGCGCCGATTCAAGCCCATGTCCTGATATCTATCCTCGCCTATAGTCTGCTGGCCATAGCGGCGTTACAGGCGCTTTTGGCCGGCTATCAAGACTGGCAACTGAAGCATAAGCACCAGAATATTTTGATGCGTACCCTGCCACCAGTTCAAACCATGGAAATACTGCTGTTTGAGTTAATTTGGGCTGGAGAAATTCTACTGACGCTCTCCTTAGTCAGTGGCTTTTTGTTCTTTGATGACCTGTTTGCCCAACATCTAGTGCACAAGGTAGCCTTTAGTCTCGTCGCCTGGTTTGTCTATGCCATTCTCCTCTGGGGTCGCCACAGTCGCGGCTGGCGTGGAAACAAAGCGATTCGCTGGACATGGGCTGGCTTTATCGCCATCGTACTTGGCTATATTGGTAGCAAGGTGGTTATGGAATTTATCCTTATCCAGTAACAAAACCCTATTGCTAAAGCGGGCAAACTACTTCAACATAATCGTCCGAAATTATTGAGGTTCCTATCCTTGGACGGCTCCCACCCTTGGGTGTTGTGGTTAACACTCGTAGCACTATTAGCTGTATCCGCTTTTTTCTCTGGCTCCGAAACCGGCATGATGTCCTTAAACCGATATCGGCTGCGACACCAGCGTAAAAAAAGCTCTGGCGCACGCCGAGCCGCGAAATTACTGGCCATGCCGGATCGGCTTATCGGACTGATTCTGATTGGCAACAATGCGGTCAATATACTGGCAGCAATTATTGCCAATATGCTGGCTATTATTTATGTCGGTGAAGCTGCCGCGCCCTGGGTAGCTACTGCTTCCCTGACCATCATGGTACTGGTGTTCTCTGAAGTCACACCAAAGACCATTGCCGCACAGAATCCAGAATGGTTTGCCTTTAAGGCCAGCCATATCTTAAAACCCATGCTGCAACTGCTGACACCGCTGGTGTGGGCAGTCAATAGACTGACCAATGCTCTTATCTCTCTACTCGGCTTCGATCCCAATAAGGATCGCGATGATGCCTTAGATAATGAAGAGCTTAAATCTTTGGTGGATATCTCTGGGCACAAGCTTTCAGAGGGTAAACAGGGCATGTTGAAAGCGATTCTCGATCTAGAGAATGTCACCGTCGAAGATATAATGATTCCCCGCAACGAAGTTAAGGGTCTGGATCTAGAGGACAATATTGATGACCTGATGAATAATATTCTGTCTTCCGAATATACCCGTCAGCCACTCTATAAAGGCGATATCAACAATATCGTCGGCATCTTCCACGCCCGTAAAGCCAATCACCTATTGCGCTCAGAGACAGTGACCCACAACGCGATTAAGCGCTTTGCCGAGGAGGCCTACTTTATTCCTGAAAGTACCACCTTAACCACTCAGCTGCTCAACTTTAAAGAGACACGCAAGCGGTTTGCCGTGGTGGTCGATGAATATGGTGAAGTTCAAGGTTTAGTAACCTTGGAAGATATTCTGGAAGAGATTGTCGGCGACTTTACTACCAATACGGCTGATGATGTTGATGAAGTGATTGCACGCAAAGATGGCAGCTATGCCATCGATGGCGCTGCCACAGTCCGTGAAATCAATAAGGCGACTGGCTGGGAGTTACCGACCGACGGCCCTAAAACATTAAATGGCCTCGCACTCGAACAGCTCGAAAGCATTCCAGATGGCAATGTTAGCTTTATGGTGGATGGCTATAGATTTGAGACTGAGGACATCAACGGCACCATGATTAAGAAAGTAGCGGTTATTTGCCTTAAACCGAAAAAGGCGCCGGAAGAATAATCCTTTTAAGCCCTACCTAATAAAAAGGGTTGTTTTTTCGTGCTCTCTCACCACAGAGTACCAGAACATCAAGTCGCTGATGGTCATCTAGAACGCTCCATTCCCGGATCTCTTCTCTAGTTCTAAAGCAACCAATACAGGTGTCTTCGTCATTCAATGAGCAAATAGAATTACAGGGCGAGGCTATTGGCTTATCAGACATTAGCCCCCAACCTCGACCAAATCAGTGGTCATTTTAAAAGCTTTATGAACATAGTGGGCGGCTGAACCCAGCAAGAACTGCCTAGTCTGCTCATCAGTCTCACGGATGACCTTTCCGGGAGAGCCAACGACCATGGATCCATCGGGGATCACGGCTCCGGCTTTAACCAGCGCATTGGCGCCGATAATGCAGTCACTGCCTACTTTTGCGCCATCGAGAAGAACCGCATTAATACCTACCAATGTACGATCCCCCACTTCTAAGCAATGAATCATGGCATTGTGGCCAACGGTTACATCTTCGCCAATCTTGAGTGGCTGGCCAGCATCGCAGTGAAGCACTGCGCCATCTTGAATATTACTGCGTGCGCCCACCTCAATAACATCACAGTCTCCGCGAACAACGGCATTAAACCAGACGCTGGACTGCTCTTTGAGCACGACCTTGCCTATGACATCGGCACTGGCTGCTACAAATACTGACTCGTGGATTTCAGGGCTGTTATCACCAATTCGGTAGATCATTTTTGTCCTCGTTTACGTAATTCTTCGATGTGGGCATCGCTTGGATATCTTAGCTCAACCCCAGCATTTAAGGTGGCATTCAGCATATCGACCAATACTTTCAGGGTAAACCCCCATATCTTATGTCCCTTATACGAGAGAAACGGGAAGCTGAGTGCGCCGGCGGCGTTTTTTATTTCAAAATACTGGTACTGACTGATGTCGGTAAAAATACTGATAGGTGCATCAAATATAGCCGCTATTTCAGAGGGCTCAGCCTGCAATTCAAGTGGGCCATGAACTAAACCAACAAAAGGCGTAACACACAGGTTGCGGCGTTTAGGCGAAGCCGCTGGCAACATGGCAATCGGCTCTACCAAATGGGGTGGCAGGCCAATCTCTTCATGTGTTTCTCGCAGTGCGGTATGTAGCAAGTTTTGATCGGTCGCGTCCCACATGCCTCCGGGAAATGCGACTTCTCCGGCATGGTTATTAAGATGCATGGCACGTTGTGTCAACACTATCTGAGGATCCGCTGGATCACCATGCAGCAATAACAGCACAGCCGCCGTTGCGCCAGACTCTTGCGGGCCGGACTGAGACTGATCAAGGGGAAAGTTTTTTAACTGATTTTTAATCGTTTCTAGCATTTGTGCATTATACTCAGCTCTGGCCTTTATCTGAGCTTTTCATGAAATTTTGTTCCAGCTGCGGTAATCCCGTCAGCCAAAAGATACCCGAAGACGATAATCGCGAACGCCATGTTTGTGACCATTGTGGAATGATCCATTATCAAAACCCAAAAGTCATCGCGGGTGTGCTGCCGGTCTATGGTGATCAGATACTTCTGTGCAAACGCTCTATTGAACCACGTCATGGGTTTTGGACCCTACCTGCAGGTTTTTTGGAGAATGGCGAATCCTCTTTAGAAGGGGCATTGCGAGAATGCGAGGAAGAAGCCAATGCGATGGTGATCAATCCACAACTCTATGCACTGTTCGATATCCCGCAAATTAATCAGGTCTATGTTTTTTATCGTGCCCATTTAGAGGAGCCTGTCTTTGGACCCAGCTCAGAATCCTCTGAAGTCGCACTATTTGATGAGGCCGATATTCCCTGGGCCAACCTCGCCTTCCCTGTGGTTGAGTTGGCGCTGGATTATTTTCTTCAAGACCGTATTACTGGCGAGTTTGCAGTAAAGCATGATGAGATAAAACGGCCCTGGAAAAGCCGCCGCGTTATCTCATAATGATCTCCGGCAGTTTAAAAATGTAGCTGCAGAGCCAAAAAGTAACCCTCGAAGCTAGCGTCTGCTTCAAGGTCATCGAGATCGTCCAATTCCACTTGCATTGAGCGATAACCCAGAATCAAGCCAGCATCCACTGCGGGCAGTAGGTCAAACTCATAGGTTAGCTGTGCCGCCCAGTCAATAAGCCTAAATTTATCGATATTGGTCCAGTTGACCAATACGTGAGCTGACAGAGCTGTGATAGGTATATCGACCCCAACCTGCCCATACAGCAGCGGCCCTACTGCGTCTAATTCAATTGACTCCTGCTGAGTTGCGCCCACCAGACTTGCCTCACCATCGAAAGAACGAGCAGTAATACCAAGGTCTAGATCAATCACATTGTCCATAATTTCATAGTACAGCGTGGTGTCTGTATGGGTTAGGTCGACTGACACAGCCACCTGCTCATCAGTCACAAAGGGATTACCATTGAGGTTAGTACCAGCGCTGACCAGCGCATTGCCATTCCACTCCATCTCACTGTGCTGCGCACGAACATTGGGCAAGATTGGTATCGGGTGCTCTATGGCAACAAATACAAACTGGTTATTTTGCTCATCGAGATTCAGGGTTGATTCAAGGTTTATATCAGTGCGCCCAATATCGCCTTCTGGGCTCGCTTGCCAGAAGCCACCGCCTACATACAAGCCAATGAAGTCCGCCGAGGCCGGCAGTGATGTGAGAGATACTGGTGTAAGAATTAATGCTGTTACGAGCATACGGCGAAGTGAAATCATAAGTCTTCCTTGGATTGTAGAATTAGCAGCCTTAGTAATAATTATAGTAATAATTAACGCGCCATACTTGTGTGTTAGACACACGACATTAACCTCGATAGGTTGGCAAAAAAGCTCTCCACAATAACCTTTCACAGCAGACATAAAAAACCCCGCACTCAGTAAGTACGGGGTCCTGGAACTACAGGCTAACACTGACTAATTAAAGTGACTCAGCGTGCTCTGCCAGGTATTCAGCAACACCAGCGGTGGTGTCTTTCATACCTGCATCGCCGCGATTCCAGCCTGCAGGACAAACTTCACCATGCTCAGTGTGGAAGCTCAACGCATCAACCATACGCAACATCTCGTCAACGTTACGACCCAGCGGTAGATCATTAACTACCTGATGACGAACCATACCCTCTTCGTCAATCAGGAATGATGCGCGGAACGCAACACCGGCTTCAGGGTGTTCTACATCATAGGCGTTGCAGATTTCGTGCTTAACATCAGCGACCAGTGTGTATTTAACCTGACCAATACCACCGTCATTAATAGCGGTGTTGCGCCATGCATTGTGTGAGAACTGAGAGTCAATTGAAACACCAATTACTTCCACGCCGCGGCTTTGGAATTCTGCATAACGGTGATCAAATGCAATTAATTCTGATGGACAGACAAAGGTGAAATCCAAAGGGTAAAAGAAGATAACTGCTTTTTTGCCTTTGATGCTTTCTGCCAAGTTAAAATTTTCGACAATTTCGCCGCTTCCAGTAACTGCTGCTGCGGTAAAATCAGGTGCTGACCGGCCAACTAATACGCCCATTAGAGTGCTCCTTTGTTTCGTTGATAGAGATTTGATATTGTTTGATTATAGTCACATAACCTCCTAATACCAGCCAATAAAAAGATTTTATTGCTCTGATAGGAAGGTACTGAATATTAAAACTCGAGTTGTCGAACAACCCAGATATAGCCTGAAATCTAGCCCTCGCTGCCCGCATCATCCGCCGCTTGCTCGCCAAGTGCTTCATCGATCATTGGCTTTAACTCACCTTTTTCATGCATATCGGTAATGATATCGCAGCCGCCAATTAGCTCGCCGCCAACCCAAAGCTGGGGGAAGGTGGGCCAGTTACCATAGGCCGGCAGATTGGCGCGAATTTCCGGATTAGACAGAATATCTACATAGGCAAAACGCTGCCCACAACCCATAAGCGCTTGCACCGTGCGCGAAGAAAAACCACATTGTGGCTGATTCGGCGAGCCTTTCATGTAAAGTAGTACTGAGTTGTTTTCCACCTGATCGCGGATGGTTTCCATAATGTCCATAACGACTATTCCTCTAAAAAGATAATATATTGCAGATGGCCGTGATTTTACCTGCTTAGGAGCTCCTAAAACACAACCATAGCAAATTAATTTCAATTATTAACGATCTAGCCTGCGCTAATCTCGTGCGTTGGGCATGTGGCAACGCGGAAACAGCATGATGCTTTAGGCCGATTACTTCAGAAAATTGGCGCTTGTAGTTTTAATAGGACTTTTAGTGATTCTGTGCAGCCACACTGGGAAGCCCAAACTCCAGATCTTCCCTTTTTGAAGCATAGGTTCTGGTATTAAACCAGCCATCCCAAATAGATAGCACACTGCCTAGATTAGAAAATCTGTGTCGCTTGCTATGATGCAGTTGATGCTGAGCTGGACTGATAAAAACGCGCTCAAATCGACCAAAAGAAATCCATATATGCGAGTGTCTTAGATTTGCTGCCAGCATATTAAAAGCAAAACCAAAGGCATCGACACCGAGAACCTGCAGCCCTGTTAGCCTGCCTGAGAAAAGCCATATAAATACACCGCTTACCAAACCAAACACCAGCAAGCCTCTTACAAAATACAGTATATGTTCAAGCGGGTGCACTCTGAATAATGTAAACGGTGTTAGCACTGTCGCGCTGTGATGAGTCTTATGAATGCGCCAGAGAAAATCAAAGTGGTGCATGCAGTAATGCAGAAGAAAACGGCTGAGGTCTTCGATGACGAAAAATACCGTACTAAAAAGTAGCGCAATAAAGAACCAGCTCATCTCAAGCTCAGGCGCATCACCTAGGTTATCCTGAAGAAATGAGCCTACCAGAATGGTGAGCACCAAATGACTGCCAAACAGAGGCAATAACAACAAAACCCGCATGGCATTATTAAAGAACATCAAAAAATAGTCTAAGAGGCTAGATTTGGCGAACCAATACTTGCCATCAAAGAGGCTGTTAAGCTGCTCCAGCGGCTGCCATTTACCCACCTGCTTTGCGACAACATAGGAGGCGATCAACAGCGCACTTAACAGGTACAACCAGTACACACGCTTTGCAGAATCAAATACAAATTCTACCGGGGTTGTCACTAAGTCAAGCAGCTGAGCTTCCACTATGGATTAAACCGATACTTCACTTCCGCTAGCACCATACGCGGGAGGTTTGGTCTCGCAGCATAGGGACGGTGAGATACTATTGCCGATTCGTCCGTTGCATTTCTAATCAACAGCTTTACATTGAAATCATTATTAACAAACCAGGTTGCTGATAGGTCAAGGGTCGCTAGGCTTTCAGTTTGCTGACCAGGGATAAGATCGCCAACTCCTGGCGCTTCACGCATCTCGTGCTGATATTTGACCGCGGCATCCACAGCCCAATTATTACTCTCAATACCCACCTGCCAGCGCCCAACATACTGCGGCACATATGGCAGCTCATCGCCTTTTTTGACGAGCCCCCATTGCGAGAACTGTGACAGGAAAGATTTTTGGAATGCGCTCTCGGTATAGGTGAAATTTAACTGTGAGTTCAGTGAAATAGTCTGCGTGAGTGCTATTTCATACTGGCCGTTGAATTCAATCCCGCCTATTTCAACCTGCCCACCATTAAACTCATCGCCGACGGCACAGTTGGCATCGGATGCCCGGCAGCGGCCCAATAGATTGTCGTAATCACTCAAAAATCCGATTAGCTCGGCTGAGTAAGTATCGGCCTCATAGCGAACCCCATATTCAAAATTGAGGCTTTCCTCTGCTTCAGCCGCAGATGCGCCAGGTCCAGCTGGAGAGAAGCCCACATAGACACCTGCCAGCAGGCCGATGTTTTCGCTTAACTGGTAATGCACCCCGGCACCGGGCGCCAAAATAGACTGCGTATTAGACGACACCGAATCAGTTAAGTAATTATCGACGCTGCCTTGGATATACTCATATCTAAGACCCAAGCTAAGCGTTAAATCGCCTTTGCTAAGTTCGTCTTGGAGATAGACTGCAATGGCATCTGTCTCGGCATAATTAACCACCTTCGAGGGCCTGACAATACCATCTGACACTAACTGACCCGCCGTCATCAAATAACTGCGTTGCTGATGATCACGTTCAACATCGTCATGGTGATAACGAACACCGACATCAAGCTTGTGATCAAATCCGGCGAAGCTAAATTCTTTGGCCAAATCAAACTGAATGCCGTCCGAGCTATAGGCACGATCGTTATCTGTAACATCAATAGTCAGTCCCGCTGCAGCACTATCTTGGATACCAGCTAACACCTCATAGGCAGTCACATATTGACTGGGCGAACTCAGCACAAGCTTTGCATCGGGCCCGTCAATAAAGCCATCGAACTTATTCCAAGATCGATTGAACTTATTAAAATAGACCTTACTGGTTAGCTGCAGGTTATTTTGAAACTCAATCTTATGGCTGATATGAAGCTGACTGTGGTCAGACCCAAAGCGGTCTAACTCTGACGAAGGGTAACGGAGGGTTGGATCACGATCAAAATCAGTGTCGGTCAACCCTAAATAGGTTTCATTGGAATCCTCATCCGCATAACCAACCTTAATAACAAACGTCTGATTCAGTTCTGTTTCCGGCTGCCAATGTACCTTGGCATTGAAGTCATTCCGCTCAAAGCCAGTATCACCACCGCTAGCTAGTTTTTTAAAACCATCGCTGGAGTAATGCATGGCATCAAACATAAAGCTGACATTGCCAGTGACAAATTCACTGACTGCTGACATCTTCTGAAACCGATCTGTACCGGCCGTGTAATTTAATTCAGCAAAATTCTGCCTAGACGCTGGCCTTGTGACTAAGTTAACCGCTCCACCCACTGTATGCGGGCCAAACTGAATGGAGGCCGGCCCTTTAAGTACTTCAAGCGCATGCAATCTTGCGGCATTGGTTATGTAGTATGCGGCTGGAGCCGAATAAGGTGCAGGCGCAATCAGTACGCCATCTTCCATAATAGTAACTTTTTGACTGCGCTCTGCAGTTGCTCCTCGGATACCGATATTTGGACGCAAACCATAGCCGTCCTCCTCTCGAACATAAACGCCAGGCGCCATACTGATCAGCTGATTAAGATCAGTATATGACTGCTTTTCAATTAACTCCTGCCCAATCTGAACACCAGAGCCTGCCAGCTTGGCCCTGTCCTCTTTGCTTCCAATAATTAGAACTTCTTCGAACTTAGGAGGCTCAATATCCACAGCAACCGCACTACATGACATTAGCGCGGTCAAGCTCAAACAGGTTATATGATTAATTTTAGTCATTATCAGATTGCACCCTTCCTGGAATTGCAACACCAACAATGGTCACAAACTCGATCTTTAAATCATCCGTTACACGCTTTAAGAGTCCAGCTAGACTACAGGCGCCTATAGTGCTCTCATCGCCTGGATTGGCAAAAGCATTAAGGCAAGCTGGGTCACTCGGATCGGCTTCAACTAGGGCTAACTGGTCATTCAATGAACCAGATATCTGAGCAACACTGTCATCCACATCACTCAGTTGATTCTGGAACCTCAAAGTGATGCCGGTAAAGCCTTCTTGATTAATCAAATCATCAAAACCAAGACCTGATCCACCATTAAATATCCTAAGAAATTCAGCTGCATTGGTTCGGACGTTGCGCAGTGAAGTCTCGCTATAAGGTGATTCAACTAGACCGGGACAGGTCACTGAACTGCATTTTTCATCAAGCCCCAGCGGAATCGTTAGCTTTTGAGATTTAGTGAAAGTTTCTAAGTAAAAAATCCCATCTGTGATCAATTGGAAGTTTTCGCCTTGGCTATCTTCGCTTAAGAATTCCGCCCTAAACGGGCTATCACCTTCGGTCCATTGGCTGTGTATTAAATTGGATGCCACCGCCACATCTGCAGCTAATTTCTTAGCGAGGCCACAGCGCTGCGTTTTTCGCTCAGACTCCGTCAAGTCATTCCAGGGCGCGGTTGCCAGAACCTGGCTAGAGCAAGAATGATTAAGGTTGCTGTTAAATAGCAAATACTCGAGTGCACCCATGCCGCGCTGATTAAAGGCACGGCTGGAAATCTGGAAATCTGCACTAGAAGCATCGACAACGGCCTGATCAAGCGCGCATGTTGCCAAGCTGCCGGTCGAATAAGAATGCACTCGGTTGTGCAATGCCTCATCGTTGCGCAACGCAGGGCCAATAACATGCATCTCAGTTTTTTGTACTGAGTCCATCAACGCCAACCAATCGGTTTGAGCAGTCGCAAGACTCGTCGCCTCATCGGCAGACCCTATTGCATCGCAATAAGTTGCTAGGGAACCCGAGTCTGCAGAGAATGAATCAGCCAATGTCGCAGTGGCTTGGTAATTGGGAATGAAAATAGAGTCAACCAGATTAGTCATCAGAGCGGTGCGGTCAAATGCCTGAGCTGAACCACCATTATCAGCAGCCGGTGTGTCGTTGCTGCTACCATCTCCGCTAGCCTCTATAGGCGAGGCGATATCTCGAGATTGGTCTACGCACCCAGTTAGACTCAGCACTAAAAGGGCCATAGAACTATAAAAGCGAAGCATATTTTCTGTCTCCAATAAGTAGGGGCTAACCGAAGCTAGCCCCAAAGATTTTAACCCATTCCGCCCCTAGTGTTCAGGGGTTTTGAAAAATTACCAACCGGCGACATTGTCCGCATCAAAGCCATAGGCCGTCTGCAATGTCTGTCTAACTGAGGCAAGCTTGGAAGTATACGCGGCAATGGCAGTATCTGTATCACTGGCAAAAACACCACCTTGGCTACCGTCGGCTAACATAGGTGCATCACCTAGATCTGCAAGTAGTGTTTTTAGATCATTGAGGTCAACTGAAGTCACTGCCTCATCACGGAAAGGTGAGAATGGGCTGAACTGAAGACCCAACGCAAAGCCCTTCATCTCTGACCAGTGCTTGCCTACGTCGGTGAAATTACCAACATCGGCAAAACTGCCTTCTGAATACTTACCCATGTCAGTGGTGACATCATTAATATAATGAATCACGGTGGCTGCAATACATTTTTCCCAGGCCAGTGCTGCCGCTTTAATGTGTACAGCAAGAGCCGCCTCTTCGCTTGCAGACATAATTCCTGCATTAGCCGTATTGCTCAGAATCTGACGACCTGCGAGGAATGCATCCATAGCTTCATTAGAGAGATCCGTTGGGTTGGCATTGTCTGCAGAGCCAACATCGCGTTTTGCACAGTTTTGAGAGTTGCCAAAATTAAACTCGCTGCGAGGATCGATAAGGCTATCGCCATCTGTATCGTAGTAGCCATCTTTCCACTCGACGCGACCACTTTTGGCGCGGGCTTCCAGGTCTGTGTAGGCTTTGTTATCCCGTGCTGCACCATAGTAGCCAAAGGCTTCGTCATAATTGTGTTCGGCAGCTGAATAATTTTTGGTCCCTTCCTGCTCGGTAATCTGCGTAGCGAAATCCGCTTGGAAGTAATCATTGGTGCCCTGTGAAAAGGTAACAGCGCCTAGTAAGAACTTCTGTAAAAGCTGACGCTGATTACGACCCTGTGCATCATATTGCACACTACTGACATTAACATCGCCATTGACAGTTGGTATAGTCACCGAGGTACCGTCAGACGCCTGAGTGGCGAGCTGGTCAATCCACAGGTCTACCAGATTGATCGGAAGAGAGCCCAAGGATAGCCCATCAGACCAACCAAAGAATTCACCACCAATCAATTTAGAGATCTCACCGCCACCTTCGCCATTACCGCCGGCAATCTTTCCATCTAGATTCTTGCCGGAAGACACGTCGCCATAAGTCGCCGCACTCTTTACATCACTTCCGTCAGCCGCGCCGTTTTTAAGCGTAAAACCAGTAGACGCCCCATCGGCACCATCGCCATTCATAAAGAAATCAAGGTCAGTGACATATTGTGCCTTAGTTTTCCCGGACTCAGTCATCGCTGACATATAGTCAACCATACCAGAAATAAGCAGGTGTCTAGCGGTTTGTCCTGTATAGCTGACTGAGTCACTGCCTGCTGTGTATATTGAGTTGGTATAGGCATATACCTCTGGCATTGCATCGCAGGCATCACCCTGCCCATTAGCATCGGAGTCTGTCTGGCCTTCGTTGGCAGTGTCTGGACAATTATCTGCATTGTCACCAATATTATCTAAGTCGGCATCCGCAGACTCTGAAGCATCATCTGGGAAAGCATCAGCTGTATCAGCAACACCGTCTCCATCAGTATCTGTCACTACAGGTGCAGCTTTACTTCCCCCACCGCCACCACAGGCAACGAGAAGACAAAGGGATAGCCCAATAAGAGCTCTAGACAGCAGTAACTTTAAATTCATGGTAGTTCCTTGATCATTTAAATCGACCGATTGATCGTTCATCGCCAATCAGCAAGCGGGTTTAAGGGAGTTTGCAGAGCTGCTTAAAAACTCTAAGCATCAGTACCTACTGCAATTTTTGGTATATCGCTTTATTTACAATTACAAATGATAATGATTCGCATTACTGAAGTCAACAAATTATTCAACTTTAGATATAAAGTGCTCTTAACCTCCTATTTAAGATTGGCAGTTAGTCAGGCTACCTTTTAACGTTACTATGAAATTAAAGGGTTGCTTGATTAGCGTTACCCAACAAAGCTCATGATCCTGGACTGCACTAAAAGTTCTTGGAACGCTTGCGCGGTAACCTAGAACGAGTCGAAGCAGTTCTGGCTAATAATAGTCGGGGTTGTTTGCCATTTAACATCAGGTTGTCGTAATGATAACTATTTGCATTTGAGTGCCATTCTGTATAATGTCGGTTTTAGCAAATCAGCCAAATAGCTTAAATTCCTCAGCTTAAATCCGAACAACACAATGATAGGATGTGGTACTTACTATGAATGAATTTATTATTATGTTCCGCGAGAGCATGGAAGCAGCACTGATCGTTGGAATCATTTATACCTTATTAGAAAAGCAGGGCCTTAAAAGCCAAATCAAACAGCTCTGGCTGGGTGTTGGGTGTGCGATTATTGCCAGTGTGCTAGCTGGGCTATTGCTAGTCCGGGTAAAAGCCTCCATTGGCAACGCTTCTATGGAGGCACTCTTTGAAGCCGTGGCTATGTTTATCACTGCAGGTCTGATCTGGTACGTTATTTTCTGGCTATCGAAGCAGGTCGGGCAAACGGCCGAACTAGCGGCCGATACCAAGGCTGCAATTGCTAATGCCGGCTGGGGTGTTTTTCTGATAGTCTTTTTCGCGATCTTACGCGAGGGCTTTGAAACTGTAATCTTCCTTATGGGCAGTTTCTCTATGATGGAGTCTTTTTCTTACCTAGGATTCTTCTCTGGCCTAATCATCGCAATAGTCATTGGATATGCGGTGGTTATACAGGGGAAAAAAGCCAATCTGCGCTCGTACTTTAGAATTACCAGTTTACTGCTGGTTATCTTTGCCTCAGGCATGATGACTTACGGCACCCATGAGGTAGAAGAGTTTATGGTCAAGGGCGGTCACCTTAACCTCGTAGGGCTTGAGTCAAAAAGTGATATCGCCAGACCCTACAGCATCCTCGAACCTGTTGACGAGTTGCAGCCATCGGACAACCCTGCATTTTATAGCTATGACCTTAATGGCAAGCAGCGCTACACGCATCTGTTACACGACAAAGGTCATATCGGCGTATTTTTAAAGGGCTTTTTCGGTTACAACAGCAATCCAAATTGGATAGAACTGATGGTATGGATACTGTCCCTTTGGTTTGGGTTGCGCCTGTGGCGACAGTTTTACTTCACCAAATAATGCGTCGATTGACCTGAGGCAAAAGCAGATTTTGGCTCGGTTGCCCCTTTATTGAAAAAACGCTTATATATTCATATACTATTAGCTAGGAAGGGCAGCAAAGCTGCCCTTTTTTGATTCCAAAATGAAAAGGGATATTTATATGGCGACCAGCGCCTTAATGAATACTTATGGAACCAAGGCGGCAACCATGGCTAAAGGCAATGGTGCTTGGCTGTGGGACACTAAAGGCAACAAGTATCTTGATGCACTCTCTGGAATCGCTGTATGTGGCCTGGGCCATTCTCACCCAGCTGTGGCCATTGCCGTTGCCGAACAAGCTGAAGCGCTAACCCACTGTTCCAACTTTTTTGATATTCCCAATCAGATTGAACTCGCCGATAAACTTCGTGAAGTCTCGGGCATGAGCAATGTGTTCTTTGGTAACTCCGGCGCTGAAGCCAATGAAGCCGCCATAAAATTGGCCCGGCTGTACGGCCATAGTCAAGGCCTAGAACTACCTACTATTTTAGTGATGGACAACGCATTTCATGGCCGCACCCTCGCCACCTTAACCGCCTCTGGTAGCCGCAAGGTCCAAGCCGGTTTTGAACCTCTAATTCGCGGCTTTGCACGCGGCCCATTCAATGATATTGCCGCACTGGAAACTATTGGTGACAATAATTCCAATATATGCGCGGTTATGGTTGAACCCATCCAGGGTGAAGGGGGTATTAGAGTAGCCGATAAAGATTATTTACAAAAACTCAGAGCTCTTTGCGATCAGCGCGGCTGGCTGTTAATGCTCGACGAGGTGCAAACAGGCAATGGGCGCACCGGCAAATATTTCTGCTACCAGCACAGTGAGATTATTCCTGATGTAGTGACAACATCAAAAGGACTCGGTAACGGTGTTCCAATTGGTGCCTGCTTGGCATCAGGTGATGCAGCACTGTTAATGCAGCCCGGCAATCATGGTTCGACCTTTGGCGGAAATCCCCTGTCCTGTGCAGCCGGTTTAGCTGTAGTTAAAGAAATCGTCGATAGCGGTCTTGATAAACGCGCTGCCGAACTCGGCGATAGAATCATGACCGGACTGAGAAATGAATTAGCAACCACTGCTCATGTAAAAGAAGTACGTGGTCTTGGCTGTATGATTGGCATAGAGTTGAACAAACCCTGTCAGCCATTATTTATGGCCGCTATGGAGAAGGGTTTAATTCTCAATGTAACGGCAGAGACCGTAATTAGATTATTGCCGCCGTTAATTATGACCGACCATGAAGCAGATCAGGTGGTAGCTATTTTAGTGCCGCTGATTAAAGCGTTTAATAAGGACTAATGTATGGCTATTAGGCATTTTCTTACTCTGCGTGACCTCAATAATGACGAGTTCAATCACATTATCAAGCTGGCTATTGAGATGAAAGCAGCGCACCGCGAAGGTCGCCAAGCGCCAATTTTTGATGGCAAGGTGTTGGGAATGATTTTTGAAAAATCCTCCACCCGGACCCGCGTTTCCTTTGAGGCTGGCATGGCTCAGTTGGGCGGCGACGCACTGTTTTTGTCTCCCAATGATTCGCAGCTCGGACGTGGTGAGCCGATTGAAGACTCCGCCCGCGTGATTTCACGTATGGTTGATATTATAATGATTAGAACCTTTGGCCATAACATTATCGAGCGCTTTGCACAGTATTCCAAAGTGCCGGTAATAAATGCGCTAACCGATCAATACCATCCCTGTCAGCTGCTTGCCGATGTGCAAACCTTTACTGAGCATCGCGGTTCAATTCAAGGTAAAACTGTAGCCTGGATTGGCGATGGCAATAATATGTGCCACTCATGGATAAATGCCGCCATACTGCTCGACTTTAAATTGAATATTGCCTGCCCTGCGGGCTATGAACCGGATGCTCAACTCGTTGCTGAGGCGGGTGACCGAGTAACTATTACTCGCAGTCCAGTAGAGGCAGTCAATGGTGCAGATCTGGTAACTACCGATGTCTATGCCTCTATGGGGCAGGAATCTGAACAGCAGGTTAGGCTAGAAAAATTTGCCCATTTTCAGGTTAACCATGAACTGATGGCACATGCGGCAGACAGAGCAATCTTTATGCATTGTCTACCTGCTCATCGAGAGGAAGAGGTGTCTGCGGCGCTGCTGGAAGATGAAACTATTTCGGTGGTTTGGGATGAAGCCGAGAACCGACTGCACGCACAAAAAGCGCTGATGGTGTTTTTACTTTCCGCTAGCGCTTGAAGCGCTAGACCTATTTGTAAACCACATCGTCGATTTCATATTCGACGTCACCACTGGGCGCCTTAACCACCGCAACATCACCGATTTCTTTGCTGATTAATGCACGAGCGATCGGTGACTGGTAGGAAATTTTACCCTTTTTTACATCCGCTTCGTCATCACCAACAATTCGATAACTCACGGTTACTTCGGTCTCCATATTAACAATGGTCACCAGCGAACCAAAGATCACTCGATCACCCTGAGGTATCTTAGAGATATCGATAACCTGGGAATTTGATAATTTGCCTTCGATATCCTGAACGCGGCCCTCGGCGAAACTCTGCTGTTCGCGGGCGGCATGGTATTCAGCATTTTCCTTAAGGTCACCATGCTCGCGGGCAGTGGCGATAGCCTCAACAATTCCAGGGCGCACTACTTTGATCAGATGATCTAACTCTTTGCGGAGGGCAGCTTCACCCTCAACTGTCATAGCATATTTTTGCATTAGCTAATTTCCCTGTGCAGCGACTGTATGCTGCGCACTTTAATTGCACCTTCAACCGCACGGGTAAACCCTAGTGCCTCGCAAACTGCACTGCCACCGGCAATCGTGGTGGTGTAATACACACGGTGCTGCTCGGCACTGGAGCGGATGGTCGAGGAGTCAGAAATAGCCTGACGCCCTTCTGTGGTATTGATAATAAGATCAACCTTATCACTCTTAATCATATCGACAATATGCGGTCGGCCTTCTTTAACCTTATTGACTCGTTGCACTGTACATCCAGACTGCTCTATAACCTCGGCTGACCCCTTGGTTGCAACCAGCTTAAAGCCAAGATCCTGGAATTTTCTAGCCAATGCTGGTAGCTGCTTTTTATCCCGCTCACGCACACTAATAAAGACCGTGCCCTTATCTGGAATCTCGTCACTTGCACCCAACTCGGCTTTGCCATAGGCCTCGGCAAAGGTTTCGCCGACACCCATCACTTCACCAGTCGATTTCATCTCTGGCCCAAGAATGGGATCGATGCCGGGGAATTTATTAAACGGGAACACCGCTTCTTTTACACTGAAGTAAGGTGGAATAATCTCTTTGGTAAAACCCTGCGACTCGAGCGTCTGACCAACCATGCAGCGGGCCGCTACCTTGGCCAGCGAGGTACCAATGCATTTGGATACGAAGGGCACGGTACGCGAGGCACGGGGGTTAACTTCGATAACGTAGATTTTGCCATCCTGCAGTGCCAACTGCACATTCATCAAGCCGCGTACACCAAGTTCAACCGCCATCTTGCGGCACACTTCACGCATATCATTTTGAATATCTTCACTGAGGCTGTAAGGCGGCAGTGAACAAGCTGAATCACCAGAATGGATCCCGGCCTGTTCAATATGCTGCATAATCGCTCCGATCACGACCTGCTCGCCGTCACTCACTGCATCCACATCCATCTCGATGGCATTGGGCAGGAAGAAGTCGAGTAGCACTGGACTGTCATCTGACACCTGTACCGCGGTTTTCATATAATGGCGCAGCTCGTCCTCTTTGTAGACGATTTCCATGGCGCGACCACCCAAGACATAGGAAGGACGCACAACCAATGGATAGCCAATTTCTTTGGCCAGCTCGACCGCTTGATTAGCACTGCGGGCTGTTGCATTACGTGGCTGCAGCAGATCGAGTTTCTCAATCATTTGCTGGAAGCGCTCACGATCTTCGGCGCGATCAATAGCATCAGGCGTAGTACCAACAATGGGCACACCTGCAGCTTCAAGGGCACGGGCCAGCTTCAGTGGCGTCTGACCACCAAACTGGACAATCACACCTTTGGGCTTTTCTACGCGCACAATTTCAAGTACATCTTCCAATGTGACCGGCTCAAAGAACAGTCGATCCGATGTATCGTAGTCTGTGGAAACGGTCTCTGGGTTACAGTTAACCATAATGGTTTCATAACCATCTTCGCGCATTGCCAGTGCTGCATGTACACAGCAGTAATCAAATTCAATGCCCTGACCAATTCTGTTGGGGCCGCCACCGAGAACCAAAATTTTGTCTTTATCGCTGGGACGCGCCTCGCACTCTTCTTCATAGGTTGAGTACATATAGGCCGTATCAGTTGCGAACTCAGCAGCACAGGTATCAACACGCTTATATACAGGATGAATAGCAAAGCCATGGCGTACTTCGCGTATCTGGGTTTCACTGCAACCCAAAATATCGGCCAGGCGACGGTCGGCAAAGCCTTTGCGTTTGAGGCGATAGAGGGCCTGCTTACTGAGGTCAGCCAGCGCTGTACCCTGCAAACTAAGCTCATCTTTAATAATGTCTTCGATCTGCACCAGAAACCAGCGATCAACCTTAGTGATCGCGAAGATTTCTTCTACACTCATGCCCTGACGAAAACCATCGGCGAGATACCAGATACGATCTGGGCCCGCTTCAGCAAGTTGATTGGTCAATATGGCAGTGGCATTTTCATCATTGAGATCCAGCACAGGGTCAAAGCCAGCAACACCAACCTCGAGGCCACGCAATGCTTTTTGCATGGATTCTTGGAAGGTTCGGCCAATCGCCATTACTTCACCCACAGATTTCATCTGCGTGGTTAAGCTCTGATCTGCCTGATCAAATTTCTCAAAGGCAAAACGTGGAATCTTGGTAACCACATAATCGATGCTTGGCTCAAATGAAGCCGGCGTAGCACCACCAGTGATTTCATTTTGCAATTCATCAAGTGTGTAGCCTACGGCCAGCTTTGCGGCGACTCGCGCAATTGGGAAGCCGGTCGCTTTTGAGGCCAGGGCCGATGAACGGGATACTCTGGGGTTCATCTCAATAACAATCAGTCGACCGTCATCTGGGTTGACCGCAAACTGTACGTTGGAACCGCCGGTTTCTACACCGATCTCGCGCAATACCTTAATCGAGGCGTTGCGCATGATTTGGTATTCTTTATCAGTCAGTGTCTGCGCGGGGGCAACAGTGATCGAGTCACCGGTGTGAATACCCATAGGGTCGAGATTTTCAATGGCGCAGACAATAATGCAATTATCTTTGCGATCGCGAACCACTTCCATTTCAAACTCTTTCCAGCCAATCAGTGACTCATCAATCAACAGCTCATTGGTTGGTGAGAGATCTAATCCACGACGACAGATCTCTTCAAATTCTTCTCGGTTGTAGGCAATACCACCGCCGGAGCCGCCCATGGTGAACGAGGGACGAATAATACAGGGGAAACCAAACCGGTCTGAAACCTGAATAGCCTCTTCCATACTATGCGCGATACCAGAATTGGGGGTATCCAAATCAATCGCTTTCATCGCCTTATCAAAACGCTCGCGATCTTCGGCCTTATCGATCGCATCGGCATTGGCACCGATCATCTCGACGCCAAACTCATCTAAAACACCGTGTTTAGCAAGGTCCAGGGCACAGTTCAACGCGGTCTGACCACCCATGGTCGGCAGCAAGGCATCTGGGCGCTCTTGTTCGATAATGCGTGCCACAGTGCGCCATTCGACTGGCTCGATATAGGTGGCATCAGCCATCGCTGGGTCAGTCATGATAGTGGCTGGATTTGAGTTAACCAGAATTACCCGAAAGCCCTCTTCACGAAGCGCTTTACAGGCCTGGGCACCGGAGTAGTCAAACTCACAGGCCTGACCAATAATAATTGGGCCAGCGCCAAGAATGAGGATGCTTTTTATGTCAGTTCTTTTTGGCATGTCGTCTCCGCAGGCGCCTAGCGTTTAGCTTCCATTAATTCGATAAAGTGATCAAACAGTACTGCTGCTTCATGGGGGCCAGGGCTAGCTTCAGGATGCCCCTGAAAGCTGAAGGCTGGTTTGTCAGTACGGTGAATACCCTGCAGCGAACCATCAAATAATGAACGATGCGTGGCAATCAGGTTGGCCGGTAAACTGGCTTCATCAACGGCAAAACCATGGTTTTGGCTGGTGATCATCACTACATTGTTCTCAATATCTTCTACTGGGTGGTTAGCACCATGGTGACCGAACTTCATCTTTGCCGTCTTAGCGCCAGAGGCCAGCGCCAATAGCTGGTGACCCAGACAGATACCAAACACCGGAATGTCAGTTTCAAGAATTTCACCGATGGCCTGAATAGCATAGTCGCAGGGCTCTGGATCTCCAGGGCCATTGGATAGGAATATTCCGTCTGGATTCATCGCCAAAACATCCGCCGCTGGCGTCTGAGCCGGCACCACAATCAGCTCACAGCCACGGTCGACCAGCATACGTAAAATATTGCGCTTAACACCGTAATCGTAGGCCACAACTTTAAATTTAGTGCTGTCAGAATCCTGGCTTTTATGACCAGCACCCAACGCCCAACTGTGCTCAGACCATTGGTAGGTGCTAGCCGTCGTCACTTCTTTGGCCAAATCCATTCCTTTTAGTCCGGCAAACGCTTTAGCCGCAGTCAACGCCTGCTCATCACTCACATCGCCGGCCATAATGCAGCCACTCTGAGCACCAGTTTCACGCAGTATGCGGGTTAGCTTGCGAGTATCTATATCGGCGATGCCTAGAATACCTTTTTCTTTTAGGTAGTCATCGAGGCGTTGCTCGCTGCGGAAGTTTGAAGCCAGTAGGGGCAAGTCGCGGATAACCAGCCCTGCTGCCCAAATCTGATCGGATTCTTCATCTTCCTTATTCACACCGACATTGCCGATATGAGGATAGGTAAGCGTAACGATCTGACGGGCGTATGAGGGATCAGTTAGTATTTCCTGATACCCTGAGAGGGCTGTGTTAAAAACTATTTCACCAACAGAGGATCCATCTGCACCAATGGCAGTTCCTCTGAAAATTGTTCCGTCTGCTAGCGCAAGTACGGCTTCCCGGTAAGTCTGGGAATTCACACAACCTCCTAAATAGTTAAAATATCACTCGAATATGAGTGGCATCTAGATATCGATAAATCCGAATATGACAGCAGTCAGTTACTTATATTTGCAAAAAAGCGAGATGAAACTGATCGTCTCATCTCGCTTAAATAAAATATTCTGCTGTGGCCTAACCTCTCGGAACGAGACCGCTTATTAGTAGCGGTGTTAGGATTGCATTGTATGGAAGGCGGCTTATTTTGTCCATCACTGTCGATTATATTTTTGCTCTTTTACTTAAGCTCCAAGACATCCTGCATATCAAACAGGCCAGACTCTTTGTCTGCCAGCCACTTGGCTGCACGCACCGCACCGCGAGCAAAGGCGGTTCGGCTAGAGGCTTTATGAGTAATCTCTACGCGCTCGCCATCTGCAGCAAATAAAACCGTGTGATCACCTACTATATCGCCGGCTCGCACAGTGGCGAAGCCAATGGTTTGCCGATCTCGCGCACCGGTTTGGCCCTCGCGACCATATACAGCAACTTCTTTCAAATTGCGCCCTGTAGCTCCTGCAACTGACTCACCTAGAGACAATGCAGTACCTGAGGGAGCGTCAATTTTATGGCGATGATGGGCTTCGCTAATTTCAATATCGACATCATCGCCCAACACTGAGGCTGCCAATTCGGCGAGTTTAAACACCAGATTTACGCCTGTGGCGTAATTGGAGGCCATACATAGAGCATTGCTGCGGCTGGCACCCTGTACCTGCTCTAGCTGCTCCGCATTGAGACCTGTGGTACCAATCACCATTTTTTTGCCATGCTTCGCACAGAAATTGGCATTGGCTGCGGTCACTGCGGGAATACTAAAGTCGATTAATACATCAAAGGCATCTGCGGCTTCAAGAGAAGACACCACTGCGACATTATTTCGACCAATACCCGCTAGCTCGCCGGCATCAACACCAATCAATGAGCTGTCTGGTCGTTCAAGCGCTGCGGTTAGCTGCACGCCATCAGTCACTGAAATCACTTCGATCAGGGCCTTCCCCATGCGGCCGCCAGCGCCGATTATTGCAATATTACTCATGGTGATACTCCTGTTTTAGTCGCGACTAGAAAACGATACTCTACTATCAACCGGTTAAATTATCGAAGAATTTTTTTACTCCATCAAACCAGTTATTGGTGCGCGGGGAGTGCTTGCTTTTGCCCGCCAGACTCTTATCAAACTGCTGGAGAAAGTCTTTTTGCTCAGCATTTAAATTAACTGGTGTCTCGAGAATTACACGGCACAGTAAATCACCGGTAGCACCACCACGCACTGGATTGACGCCTTTACCGCGCAGGCGGAATAACTTGCCGCTCTGGGTTTCGGCAGGGATCTTCAATTTTACCTTACCGGATAGGGTCGGCACTTCAAGCTCACCACCCAGTGCTGCCTGAGCAAAGCTAATCGGCACTTCACAGTGCAGATTGGCGCCATCGCGCACAAAGATTGCATGATCGCGCACATGCATCTGCACATAGAGATCTCCCGTTGGGCCTCCCTGGAGCCCAGCTTCGCCTTTTCCTGCAAGACGGATACGGTCACCTGTATCCACACCCGCAGGAATCTTAACGGATAATGTTTTACGCTCTTCTACGACACCCTGACCATGGCATACACCACAGGGATCAGGAATTATCTGGCCGCGACCATGACATTTGGGACAGGTTTGCTGCACCGAAAAGAAACCCTGAGACATGCGCACCTGACCAACACCACCACAGGTATCACAGGTAATAGGTGATGTACCTTTGCGCGCTCCGGAACCATCACAGGCATTACAGGCACTCATGGTGGGCACATCAATTTGTACAGTTTTACCTTTGACTGCGTCTTCTAAATCCAGCTGCAGGTCATAACGCAAATCTGAGCCTCGAGCGGGCCCGCTGCGACCGCCGCGGCCACCACCGCCACCAAAGATATCACCGAAGACGTCTCCAAACACATCGCCAAAACCAGCACCGCCGCCACCGCCGGAGTTACCATCAACACCGGCATGGCCAAAGCGGTCATAGGCTGACTTTTTATCCTCGTCACCGAGAATTTCATAGGCTTCCTGCGCCTCTTTGAATTTCTCTTCGGCAGCTTTGTCATCTGGATTACGGTCGGGGTGACATTTCATCGCTATGCGGCGAAATGCCTTTTTAATCTCAGCATCAGAGGCGCCGTTATCAACACCCAATACTTCGTAATAATCGCGTTTGGCCATAACTTGGTTCTTTATTCCTAACTATCGCTAATATGATTAGGCGCGGAACAGAGCCCGCGCCTAATGGAAGTAGAGAAAAGCTTAAAAACTTACTTGCTGTCTTCTTTCTCGTCTTCAGCTTCTTTAACTTCTTCAAACTCGGCATCCATTGCATCGTCACCTGCAGCCTGTTCGCCAGCTTCGGCTTGACCCGCTTCGGCCTGCTCTGCATACATTTTCTGCGCTAGGCCAGATGAGGCTTCAGAAAGCACCTTGGCCGCTTCGTCAATAGCGTCTTTATCGTCGTTCTGCACCGCTTCTTCTACCTGCTTGATACCAGCTTCAATTGCAGCCTTCTCTTCTTCACTGGCTTTGTCGCCCGCTTCTTCAAGCGTCTTTTTAGCGGCGTGAGCCAGACCATCGGCTGTGTTGCGCGCCTGAACCAGCTCGGCAAACTTCTCGTCTTCTGCAGCATTGGCTTCAGCATCTTTAACCATTGCATCGATCTCATCATCAGAGAGACCAGAAGAGGCTTTAATAATGATCGACTGCTCTTTGCCAGTCGCCTTATCTTTGGCGCCTACATTCAAAATACCGTTGGCATCAATATCAAAGGTAACTTCAATCTGAGGCATACCGCGTGGTGCTGGTGGAATATCGGCCAGATCAAAACGACCCAGCGATTTATTACCTGTGGCCTGCTTGCGCTCGCCCTGCACCACGTGAATGGTTACTGCAGTTTGATTGTCGTCAGCAGTGGAGAAAATCTGTGATTTCTTGGTAGGAATCGTGGTGTTTTTCTCAATCACTGGAGTGGCTACACCACCCATGGTTTCAATACCTAGGCTCAGCGGGGTTACGTCGAGCAGCAGTACATCAGTTACATCACCAGCCAGCACAGCACCCTGTAGACCGGCACCAACGGCAACCGCCTCATCAGGGTTCACATCTTTACGTGGCTCTTTGCCGAAGAATGCAGTAACTTTTTCCTGTACCAGTGGCATACGGGTCTGACCACCAACCAAGATAATTTCATCGATCTCTGAAGTAGACTTGCCAGCATCTTTCAACGCAACTTTGAGTGGCTCCAGTGAACGTTCAACCAAATCTTCAACCAGTGACTCAAGCTTGGCACGAGTCAGCTTAACAACCAAATGCTTAGGACCTGTAGCATCTGCAGTGATATAGGGCAGGTTAACTTCGGTCTGTGAGCTTGAAGATAATTCAATTTTGGCTTTCTCAGCAGATTCTTTAAGACGCTGCATGGCCAATGGATCACCGTGAATATCAATGCCGCTATCGGCTTTAAACTCATCTGACAAATACTCGATCAGACGCATATCGAAGTCTTCACCGCCGAGGAATGTGTCGCCGTTAGTAGCCAGTACTTCAAACTGCTTTTCACCATCAACATCGGCGATCTCAATAATCGAGATATCAAAAGTACCACCACCAAGATCGTACACAGCAACGACACTGTCGCCGGCCGTTTTATCGATACCATAAGCCAGTGCCGCAGCGGTTGGCTCATTGATAATGCGCTTAACATCCAGACCAGCGATGCGGCCTGCATCTTTGGTGGCCTGACGCTGGGAGTCATTGAAGTATGCAGGAACGGTAATTACCGCTTCAGTCACCGTTTCACCAAGATAATCTTCGGCGGTTTTCTTCATTTTCTTCAGGACTTCAGCAGAAATCTGCGGCGCCGCCTTGCTGTCGCCTTTAATCTCTACCCAGGCATCACCATTGTCTGCCTTAACTATTTTGTAAGGCACCATTTTGATGTCTTTTTGCACAACATCATCTTCAAAACGACGACCAATCAAACGCTTAACTGCGTAAACTGTGTTGTGTGGATTAGTCACTGCCTGACGTTTGGCTGACTGACCAACTAAAATTTCACCTTCGTCGGTGTAAGCCACAACAGAAGGTGTAGTGCGTGCGCCCTCTGCATTTTCAATGACTTTGGGCTTATCGCCTTCGAGTACGGCAACACATGAGTTGGTCGTACCCAAATCAATTCCGATAATTTTTCCCATTTTTTAACTCTCCGTTACTGTTCTTTAAAGCCTGTTTCCAGGGATTGTCTGTTTAATTACTTGCTTGGTCTGTATATGGATGCTGTTTCCATAACTTCAAGGGTTATGGCAATTAATATGCCTCTTTTTATTAGGCTGGTTTTGACACCACCACCATTGCCGGCCTGAGCAGGCGGCCATTTAAGGTATAACCCTTCTGAAATACATCCATTACCGTGTTTGGCTCGATATCCGCATTGGGCACCATACTTACCGCCTGATGAAACTTTGCATCGAACGGCTGTCCAGCGGGGTCAACAGCTTCAACCTTATACCGCACTAGCACATCAACAAATGTCTTTAGGGTTAGCTCTATGCCTTCGGCAACTGCTTTTTGCCCAGCATCGTCGCCATCAATCGCGGCCAATGCGCGCTCTAGGTTATCTACTACGGGTAAAAGCTCTGGGGCAAATTTGTCCAGCGCATACTTATGGGCATTTTCGACATCGCGCTCGGCACGGCGACGTAGGTTTTGCATTTCTGCCTGCACCCGCAATACCTGATCATTGGCGCTGGCAACCTGCTGTTGTAGCTGCTCTGTCTCTGACTGCTCGGGCTCTTGATCAAGCTCATCGAGTAACTCAGCCTCAATTTCAGCATTTACCTCATCGAGGGTCCCTTGCTGCTCTGTTTGCGGTGCAGCCTGATCATCATTTACTGCTGTTTTCTCTTCTTTGTTGGTTTCTTCCGGCACGCCAACTCCTCAGTCTGTTGTTCACATGATTGATCCAATGGATCATTAAGTTTCTACTGTTTGGTGATATGGGGGCAAACTATTAAGTTTCAAGCGATTGCGTAACGGCAATCTGTTCTGTATAAACCTAAAACAAAGTCTATTGGTTAAAAACATTGCTACTATCAATCAATATTAATAATTACACCCTTGTGGAGACTCTGGAAATCGAGTTTTCTAGCGGCACTACCGCAATCACGGGAGAGACCGGCGCCGGCAAATCACTGGTCTTGGATGCCCTGGGTATGGCGCTGGGTGACCGTGCCGACACAGGGACCATTCGCCATGGCAAAGATCGTGCTGAAATTACGGCCACCTTTGCTATTGATAGTATTGAAAACGCTAAAGTCTGGCTAAATAATAATGACTTCTCGGCTGAGGATGAATGTATTCTGCGCCGTATCTACACTGTTGAGGGCCGTTCGCGCGGGTATATCAATGGCCAGAGCTGCACCATGCAGCAGCTGCAGCAGCTCGGCGATATGCTTAGCGATATTCACAGCCAGCATGAGCACCAGTCTCTGCTCCGTCGTGAGACTCATCGCCGCCTGCTCGATGAATATACCAATGCCACCGACCTGGCCTCACAGGTTGCCAGCGACTTTAGAGACTGGCACGCCGCGCATAAAAAGCTGACCGCTTTGCTTGAGCGCTCGGATGAATTAATTGCCCGCAAGGACCTACTCAGCTTTCAAGTTAATGAGTTACAGCAGATTGATATTGAGCCCACCTCTCTGGCTAAGCTCGAAGTTGAGCAGCAGACGCTGGCTAATGCCGAACAAATCCTACAAGACAGCCATAGTCTGCTGGCCATATGTGATCAGAATGAAGGCAATAATGTACGCGATGGCGTAAATAGAGCGCTGTCTATTTTGGCCGGCCTTAAGCATAAACCGGACGCGCTTGGCTCTGCCGAAGAACTATTGCAGGGCAGTTTGATTCAGATTGAAGAGGCAACTCGCGAGATTGAATCTCATATTGACCGCTTTGAGGCTGACCCTCAGCGCTTGGCGCTGGTCGAAGATCAGCTGGCGATTATTTTCCAATTGTCGCGCAAACACCGCGTTAATGCTGACCAACTCAGTGAAACTCTGACTGTGCTTGAGCAGGAACTTCAGAGTCTGCAAGATGGCGGTGAGAGTATTGATGCTCTGCAACTGCAGGTTGCCGACCTAGCGGCTGATTACGAAACCTCCGCAAGTAAGCTCAGCGCTATGCGCCAAAAGGGTTCTGCCACTATGGCTGCCGAGATTAATCAGCAGTTACAGAAACTTTCGATGGAGGGCGCTGAACTAGTGGTACAGCTTTCGCCATTGGATACTGGTGAGTATCGCGCCAGTGGTTTTGAGGAGGTCGAGTTTTTATTGGCTACCAATCCGGGGCAGCCGCATAAGGCGCTGGCAAAAATTGCCTCTGGTGGTGAGCTCTCGCGTGTCAGCTTGGCGATTCAGGTTGTGGCGGCGGCACATTCTAAAATTCCCACATTAATCTTTGATGAGGTGGACGTGGGTATTGGCGGCAGTACCGCAGACATTGTCGGCCAGCTGCTTAAGCGGCTTGGCGACCGTGGTCAGGTGATTAGTGTCACCCACCAACCTCAGGTGGCGGCGCATGCTCACCACCATTATCGAGCTAGCAAGGTGGTTGAAGCCAACAGTGCTGAATCGCTTATGGTGGCTCTGGATCACTCTGCGCGGGTCGATGAATTAGCGCGTATGCTAGGTGGGGCTCAGGTGACTGATCAGACCCTTTCTCACGCTGCTGAGTTGCTTTCACTAGCGTCCAGCTAGAGTCTTAACTGACCTTATTCCTCCTAACCTAAGACCCTAGCATCCCTCTGAATCGTCTCCATGATTTGGCCCATTCAGTACTCACACAGCTCGCTATCGCCCAGAGAGGTTCTAGGGTCTTAGGTTAGGCATCGAGTGTAATTTGGCTTTAGTTATTTCACGGACAAAAAAAATCCCCGACTGCCGAAGCAAGCGAGGATTTTTTCTGCAGACTGAAAATTAAGCTTCTGGCGCTTGCTCTTCAGTTGCCTCAGCAGCAGGCGCTTCAGGCACTGTGCCCTCTTCGATCTGCGCTTCCTTGATAGACAGCTTAACGCGGCCACGGTTGTCGATCTCTGTTACCTTAACGCGCACGTCTTGGCCTTCAGATAGATAATCAGTCACCTTGGCAACACGTTCCTGAGCGATCTGAGAGATATGAACCAGACCATCAGTACCAGGCATAAAGTTAACAAAGGCACCGAAGTCAACGATACGTACAACTTTACCGTCATAGATAGTGCCTGGCTCTGGATCGGCTACGATTGCTTTAATCGCGTCCATTGCAGAGTTAAGGCCTTCTGTGTCTTCTGAGTAGATTTTAACTGCGCCATCATCAGTGATATCGATAGTCGAGTTATGCTCTTCACAAAGACCACGGATAGTTGCGCCGCCTTTACCAATCACGTCACGAATCTTATCTGAGTCGATTTGCATCATGCCCATGCGTGGTGCTGTCTCAGCCACTTCGTCACGACCTGAGGCAATAACCTTATTCATTTCGTCGAGGATATGCAGTCGAGCTTCCATGGCTTGCTCTAGCGCAATTTCCATAATCTCTTCGGTGATACCTTCAATTTTGATATCCATCTGCAATGCAGTGATACCTGCAGCTGTACCAGCTACTTTAAAGTCCATATCGCCCAAATGATCTTCATCGCCGAGGATATCGGTCAGTACGGCAAAGCCTGCGTCTTCTTTAACCAGACCCATGGCAATACCGGCAACTGGCGCCTTGAGCGGTACACCGGCGTCCATCAGTGCCAGGCTAGAACCACATACAGAGGCCATTGAGCTTGAACCATTAGATTCAGTGATCTCTGATACTACGCGCATGGCGTATGGGAAATCTTCCTGAGAAGGCAATACAGCGTTGATACCACGACGGGCTAAACGACCATGGCCTACTTCACGACGGCTGGTGAAGCCGATACGACCGCACTCGCCTACTGAGTAAGGAGGGAAGTTGTAGTGCAGCATAAATGGGTCATCGCGACGACCTTCCAGTGCATCAATCATCTGTGCATCACGGGTTGAACCCAGAGTTGCAGCTACGATGGCCTGAGTTTCGCCACGGGTAAATAATGATGAACCATGAACCTTGTCGAGGATGCCTACTTCAACGTTAATAGCGCGAACTTTCTTAGTGTCGCGACCATCGATACGTGGCTCGCCACGGATGATGCGGCCGCGAACAATGCTCTTCTCGAGCTTTTTAAATGCGTCTTTGATGTCTTCTGCGGAATGGCCATCTTCGCTAGCCAGTTCTGCAGTAGCACGGTCGCGAAGACCATTGACAGAAACAACACGAGCCTGCTTATCGACTACCTGGTAAGCAGAATCTAAATCAGCACCTACTAGATCAGTCAACGCTGCTTTGAGCTCTGTATTTTCTTCCTCTGCCTGCCAATCCCAACGTGGCTTGCCCGCTTCAGCGGCCAGCTCTTCGATGACACTGATAACGGTTTGCATTTCCTGGTGAGCGAACAGTACACCGCCCAGCATGGTGTCTTCTGACAGTTCGCTGGCTTCCGATTCAACCATCAATACTGCGTCTTTAGTACCGGCAACAACCATGTCCAGTGATGACTCGGCGAGTTCACTGTAGGTTGGATTCAGCAGGTAACCTTGCTCTTCGGTGTAACCTACACGAGCGCCGCCAACTGGGCCATTAAAAGGGATGCCTGAGATTGACAGTGCTGCAGAGGTACCAATCATTGCGGCGATATCTGGATCAATGTTTTTCTCGGCTGACATAACAGTACAGACAACCTGTACTTCATTTTTAAAGCCATTGGGGAAAAGCGGACGGATAGGACGGTCAATTAGACGTGATGTCAGAGTCTCTTTTTCGTTTGGACGACCTTCACGCTTGAAGAAGCCACCGGGAATTTTACCCGCTGCATAGGCTTTTTCGATGTAGTGAACGCCCAGGGGGAAGAAGTCCATCCCTGGTTTGGCTTCACGCGCACCAACTACAGTACAGAGTACTGAGGTGTTGTCGATTGAGCATAAAACCGCGCCAGTTGCCTGACGGGCAATACGGCCTGTTTCTAATGTTACGGTATGGTTACCGTATTGAAATTTCTTTATTAAAGGAGTCATAATTTTGCCTTTGTTTGTTTACCTTAAAGCGCCGTTATTCTGTCTAGTTCTGCGCTGCTCGGGTTACTTATAGCTGCCAGTGATGACAGCCATAAGTAACTCGATCAGCAATTATTGAGACAGGATATAGTGGCCTATGTTTGCTCTAAAAGCATTTTGCTTAAAAAGCGTTGTGCTCAAAATACGATTGCGGCTCCATCTATAAAAGAGGAGCCGCACCGAGAACACCTATCGACGTAAACCAAGCTTCTTAATTAACGCGCCATAACGTTCAACATTCTTGCCCTTCAAGTAATCGAGCAATTTGCGACGCTGGTTAACCATGCGAATAAGACCACGACGTGAGTGGTGATCTTTCTTATGATCACCGAAGTGATCCTGTAGCTTGTTGATATTTACGGTTAGCAGTGCAACCTGGACTTCAGGTGAACCCGTGTCATTTTCACAGGTGGCGTGTTCTGAAACGATTGCTGCTTTTTCTTCTGCACTCAGTGCCATAATACTTTCTCCAATATGCGAGTAAATTTGATTCAGGGTGCCCGCGCATATTTACAGACATCCTAACGTGATTTCTTAGGTCGTTATGTCTCAACAACCAGTCTTTTCGGGGCTATTTTGCCATCATCGGTAACCGTAGCTACCCCCAGAAAAGCACCGCCCTCGCGAAAGACGCGCACTATATCGCCTTCTTGCCCCTCGCGAAAGGCCTGTGTCGACATTACTGGCTGTCCGAGCTGGAAATAGGCAGCCACTGTTTCCGATAATTCCACCGCCATTCGGTCCGCGACAGGAATATCCATCGGCTTTAACAGATGATCCAGATCACTGGGATCAGCGTTTTCGGCCATTGCCTGTAACTCTGGCAAGGTTATTACCTCGCTGTCGGAAAATGGGCCGGCAATATTGCGACGCAATGCACTGACATGAGCACCACAACCCAGCGCCTTACCCAAGTCTTCTGCAAGACTGCGCACATAGGTACCTTTACTTACATGTAACTGCACATCCAGCTGCGCCTGTGGCCCTGGGCGATAGGCTAAAATCTGGTAGCTAAATACGGTTATATCGCGGGCTTCGCGCTCAATCTCTATGCCCTGCCGCGCCAGCTTATACAGCGGCTGCCCATTGTGCTTGAGGGCTGAGTACATTGATGGAACCTGCTTAATATCACCGCAAAAGTCAGCAATGGCAGCTTCGATCTGCTGTTCGGTAATGGCGGAGGCATCTTGGTCATTTAGTATCGCGCCCTCGCTATCGCCAGTCTCTGTGCTTACGCCAAGCGTGAATGTGCTCAGGTAATGTTTATCTGAATCCAGTAGAAACTGGCTAAATTTGGTCGCTTCGCCCAGGCAAATGGGCAGCACACCTGTTGCCAATGGGTCCAGTGCACCTGTATGACCGGCTTTATTGGCGTCAAAAATATTCTTAACCCGCTGTAAGGCTTGGTTGGAGGATAGGCCCTGGGGTTTATCGAGCAGAAAAATACCGTTAACCGAACGGCCGCGATTGCGTCTACGAGCCAAACTTAGCCTTCCTCGCTGCCCGACTGCTGTTCTTCGTCGGTGACGGGAGTCTCTTTAGATATAGCCAAATCAATTAGCTGTGAAAGATGCTGGCCACGACGCCCGCTCTCATCAAAGAAAAAGTTTATTTTTGGCGTGATACGAAGCTTGATACTCCCAGCCAGTAGTTTGCGCAAATAGCCAGAGGCACCATTGAGCGCCGCCAGACCTTCATCGATTTCGTCTTGACTGCGATCACCCACAAAGGACACATGAGCTTTGGCGTAGGCCAGATCACGGCTTACTTCAACTTCAGTGACACTAACCATCCCCACTCTGGGGTCGCGAACATTCTCGCGTATCAGTACTGCCAACTCCTGTTGGATAGCATCTGATACGCGTTCTGCTCTGGTAAATTCTCTTGGCATAGGACCTGTTTCTCTCTAAAACCTAGAGTGAACGCTGTACCTGTGTAATTTCATAAACTTCAATCAAATCGCCAGCTTTAACGTCGTTGTAATCCTTAACACCGATACCACATTCCATACCATTGCGAACATCAGCGGCCTCGTCTTTAAAGCGACGCAGTGACTCCAATTCACCCTGATAGATAACCACATCATCACGCAGTACACGGATAGGCTTATTGCGATACACAGTGCCTTCCGTCACCATGCAGCCAGCGATAGCACCAAACTTAGGTGAACGGAATACATCGCGAACTTCTGCAATACCAACAATCTCTTCTTTGGTCTCTGGTGCCAGCATGCCAGACAGCGCCTGCTTAACTTCATCGAGAAGGTTGTAGATAACGCTGTAGTAGCGCACTTCAATCTCTTCTTTTTCAGCCAGTGCACGAGCAGAACCGCCAGCACGTACATTAAAGCCCAGTACAATCGCGCCAGTGGTCAGTGCTAGGTTGATATCGGATTCCGTAATACCACCAACCCCAGAAGCGACAATATCTACGGCCACTTCATCAGTGGCAAAGTCATTTAAGGCACTGTTAATAGCTTCTAATGAGCCGCGCACATCAGTTTTAACGATCAGGTTGAGCTTGCTAACCTGCTCTGTACTCATGTCGGTAAACATATTTTCCAGCTTGGCTGCTTGCTGACGAGACATACGCTCATGACGCGCCTTAGTGATACGCAATTCAGCAATTTCTTTGGCCTTGCGCTCATCGGCAACCACAAAGAACTCATCACCCGCATTCGGCGCTTCATCCAGACCCAGAATCTCGACCGGAATCGATGGACCCGCTTCGCCAATGGGCTTTTTAATTTCGTCGGTCATGGCGCGAATCTTACCCACGGTCTCACCGGCCAGCATAAAGTCACCTTTACGCAATGTACCCAGTTGAACCAGTGCAGTGGCAACAACACCACGACCCTTATCAACGCGTGATTCAACAATGACGCCACGAGCAGGCACTTCAACAGGTGCTGTCAACTCAAGCAGCTCCGATTGCAGAAGCACGGCTTCAAGTAATTCGTCTATGCCATCACCTGTATGTGCAGATACTTTAATAAACTGAGTATCACCGCCCCATTCTTCAGGAATAACATCTTTGGCCGCCAGCTCAGTAGTAACTCGCTCTGGATCAGCGCCTTCTTTATCCATCTTATTAATGGCAATAACAATAGGCACACCAGCAGCGCGAGCGTGCTGAATAGCTTCTTCGGTCTGCGGCATAACGCCGTCGTCGGCAGCCACTACCAAAATAACCACGTCGGTACTCTGGGCACCGCGGGCTCGCATCGCAGTAAACGCTGCGTGACCAGGGGTATCTAAGAACGTGACCATGCCTTTTGGTGTGTTCACATGGTAGGCACCAATATGCTGGGTAATACCGCCAGCTTCACCTGAGGCAACACGGGACTCTCTAATATAATCAAGCAGTGATGTTTTACCATGGTCAACATGGCCCATCACAGTAACAATAGGCGCTCTTGGCTCTTCGTCACCCTCGTCCTCAATTACTTCAAACTGCTTGGCCAGTTCGTCTTCAACCGTATCATCCTTAGCGGCTACTGGGGTGTGGCCTAATTCTTCAACCACCAAAAATGCAGTTTCCTGATCAATAACCTGATTGATGTTGGCCATAACACCCAACTTCATCAGCTCTTTAATCACCAGTCCGGCTTTAATAGCCATGCGCCCAGCTAGATCACTCACGGTCAGCTCATCGGGAATAGCGACTTCAATAATCTTCTTATCAACAGGTTTCTTAAAGGTGTGTTTATTATCAACCTTAAGTACTGCAGCAGAGGAGCGCAGACGACCTTTTCTGCGGTCATCGCCGCTGTCGTCCATCTGCAGACGGCCTTTTTTCTTGCCGCCTTTACCTAAGGGCTTTTTAACATTCTTTTTGCCAGGCTTATCATCGTCATCATTGACGGGCTTGCCGTGGCGTCGACCTCGATTATGAACAGGCTCCGCAGCAGCGGGCGCCGCGGTCTTGGTTGGCTTGCCCGCCTTCTTGGCTTCTTCGCTCTCCAGCGCAGAGGCAGCTTCAGCCGCTTTACGCGCAGCTTCTTCCTGCTTAGCTTTTGCCGCTTCTTCAGCAGCTAGCTTGGCGTCATCTGCGGCCTTGCGACGATTAGCAATAGCAGCAATACGCTGCTCTTCGATATTGTCAGTGCCTGAACCACGCACAAAAGTCGGCTCTGGTGTGGATTCTGGCGCTGGCTCAACAGCTGGCTCTGGCGCAGGTGCTTCCTCAACAACAACCGGCTCAACAACTTCCTCTACGGCAGCTGCTGCGGCTTCGGCCTCTTCTTCGGCTTGAGCCAATAATTCTTCATCGCTGCGCTTTACATAGGTGCGTTTTTTGCGCACTTCAATGTTAACGGTTTTGCGATTTCCCGATTTAAGGGTACTAACAGTCTTGCGGCGCAGCGTAATCTTCTTCGGCTCGCCTGCATTGTCTCCGTGCAGGCTTTTTAAATAGCCCAATAGAGTCTGCTTTTCTTCGTCAGATACAATTGCATCTGCGGAGGTATGCGACAGGCCCGCTTCTTTCATTTGCATAAGCAAACGATCTTCGGATGCGCCCACTGTTTTTGCTAGTTCACTTACTGTAACTTCAGCCATCGGTTGTCCTCTATTACCGCCCGATTAATTATTCACTTGATTCTTCTGCAAACCAAGGTGCTCGAGCAGTCATGATTAATGCTGCTGCCTTCTCTTCATCCATATCATCAATATCCATTAGGTCATCGACGGCTTGCTCAGCCAGATCTTCCATGGTGATGATACTTTTAGCGGTTAACTTGTAGGCCAATGCTGGGTCCATGCCGTCCATTGTCAACAAATCTTCAGCAGGCTCTACATTGGTTAATTGCTCTTCACTGGCCAGCGCTCTGGTCAGCAGTGCATCTTTGGCACGAGCGCGAAGCTCTTCAGCTATATCTTCATCGAAGCCTTCAATAGCGCTCATTTCCTCGAGAGGAACATAGGCCACTTCTTCAATGCTGGTAAACCCCTCTTCAACCAAGACAACCGCTACGTCTTCGTCGACATCCAGCGCTTCCATCAGGCTTTCAACAATGTTTGAAGATTCTGCTTCTTGCTTTTCTTGAGCGTCTTCAATAGTCATCACATTAATCGCCCAACCGGTCAACTCAGAAGCCAGACGAACATTTTGTCCGCCTTTACCAATTGCCTGAGCGAGGTTCTCACTATTAACAGCGACATCCATCGAATGGGTATCTTCATCAACAACAATAGACTCTACTTCCGCAGGTGCCATTGCGTTAATTACTAGCTGTGCAGGATTATCGTCCCACAGCACAATATCAACACGCTCATCATCGAGATCATTAGAAACAGCTTGAACACGCGCACCACGCATGCCCACACAGGCACCCACTGGATCGATACGAGCATCTTTACTCTTCACCGCAATCTTGGCCCGCTGGCCGGGGTCACGAGCAGCACCTTTAATTTCAATAATGCCTTCGGCAATCTCTGGCACTTCGATCATAAATAGCTGTACCAGCATCTCTGGTGTGGCGCGAGACACTGATAGCTGGGGGCCGCGCGTCTCTTCACGAATGCCTTGCAATATAACGCGAGTACGGTCATTGATACGGAAGATCTCACGACCCACCAACTCTTCGCGAGGCAACATGCCTTCAGCGTTTTCACCAAAATCAACAACAATATGGTCACGGGTTACTTTCTTGACAGTACCGCCAAGCAATTCACCAACGCGGTCGCGGTAGCGATTAACAATCAACTCGCGCTCGGCATCCTTAACACGCTGAACAATAACCTGCTTAGCAGTCTGTGCGGCAATACGACCAAAGGCGATATTCTCAACAGTCTCTTCAAAGGTATCACCCACTTTTAAAGTAGGATCCTTTTCAATCGCTTCCTCAGTAGTAAACTGAGTACCCAGCTCTGCCATCTCATCGTCGGAGACCACATCCCACCAGCGGAATGACTGATAATCGCCACTCTCACGGTCAATAACGACACGAATATTGGCGCCTTCTTCATAGCGCTTTTTAGTCGCCATGGCCAGTGCCTGCTCAATCGCCTCAAAAATAATTTCCTGGTCCACACCCTTTTCATTGGATACGGCTTCAGCAACCATTAAAATTTCTTTACTCATTGTTCAAACTCCACATGCCTCAGAATCGAGGAATCACGTTAGCCTTCTCTATACCTTCAACCGGAAACAGAAACTCATGATCTGTAACCACCAAAACAATTTCGTCGCCATCAACTGCTGACAAACGACCTTTGAAATTGCGGCGCCCCTCGTATGGGAAACGCAATTTCAGGGAAATATCTTCCCCTATATACTGCTCGTACTGAGCCAGCTCATACAACGGCCTGTCCATACCTGGCGAAGAGACCTCTAAAATGTACTCGCCATTAATCGCATCTTCTACATCGAGTATGGCACTGGACTGACGGCTGACTTTTTCACAGTCCTCAATACCAACACCCTCTTCTGCACGATCAATATATAGACGCAGCAGCTTGGTTTTACCACCAGCCTGCAGCTCCAAACCCCAGAGCTCACAGCCCAATGATTCAACCACCGGCTGCAATAACTGCCTTAACTTACTATCGGCCACAGCCATGGATACCTCCCGGACAAACAAAAAATGGGCCAAGGGCCCATTTATTAACATCTAAAGAAAAGCCCCAAAATGGGGCTCCTCGATTTGCGCCGGACCCCGACGCTAATTTTCATAGCAGAATTACCTGAATCGCAATTTCGATTAACAGGCGGCTCCCTTTTCCGCTGATAATGCAAGCATAGACAAAAAACGTCGTTCCTACATTAACTTCTTCTTATGTCTCCAACCTTCAGCAGATTATATCCTGTGAAAATTGGTAGCGGGAGCTGGATTTGAACCAACGACCTTCGGGTTATGAGCCCGACGAGCTACCAGACTGCTCCATCCCGCACCGACACAACGGTTTAATCATCCAAACCGCCTCCTAAAGAGGACGCGCATTATAGGTAGCAGGCAGTGCAAGGTCAACAAAGCATTGCTCTGCAATGCGGTTTTATTTGCGACTATTAACAACCAGCTCGTAGGCGGTTTGAATTTCTTGGGTACGTTCCGTCGCCAGCTTAACCATATCGGCGGGCATACCCTGGCCAATAAGCTTATCTGGATGATTTTGGCTGATCAGTTTACGATAGGCCTTTTTGATTTCGCCATCTGAATGCTGTTTGTTACAACCCAGTGCGGCATAGGCTGCATCTAACTGCCCCACAGAGGACTTGGGCCCTGACCCAGCACCTTTAAATTGGGACTGAGCTTTGATCATGGCAATAAACTGATCGAACATCGCCACTGAGAAACCCAAATGCTCGGCAACTTTGCGCAACAGGTCATGCTCGCCATCGTGCAGCTCACCGTCGGCTAAGGCCAAAGAAATTAGATAGTTAAGTAGTTGGCGTTTAAGATTATCATGTCGACCACAGACATGGGTAAAGCTGCGCATGGCATCATCGACAGAGAAGTCAGCCTTAGCACCCTGCTTAAATAACTCAATAGCTTCGCGACGGTGGCTGGAATTCAAGCCCATATTACCCATCAGAGCTTCTGCCTGAGCAATCTCTACCTTGGAAATCTGACCGTCGGCTTTAGCCAGATTACCCAGCAGGCTGAATACGGTGACAAAAAATGATTCGCGGATTTTCTCCTGCTCGGCAGCAGAGATGGGATTTAGAAAGCCGCCAAGGCCTCTATCGAACTGATGACCAATATAGACGCCTATACCTGCGCCAATAAAGCCACCGATCATAAAACCCAGCGTTCCTGCGATAATTTTGCCTGTAATCATAACTATTGAACCCTTAATGAAAGCTGCTAAATAAAGCTGCGCCATTGTAAGGGTTTCTGGTACTACAAAGAAATCTGTTACTGCTAACACGCAGGTATAGTTCGTCACCTAACTCGCTGGACCAACCTGTGCGTGAAACAACTAACGGAATACCGGCGAGTTCAAATTCTTCTAGCCAGTAATAACCCATTGCATCTATGTGCTCACCAAACAGGCTGCGCATTATATTTCCAGACTGGGGACCCTGCAGCTGCAGGGGCGAAAGATCTGGCTCGCAGATATTTACATCCAAACCAGAATTAATAGCTACGCCCCGAGCCAAAGTAAAATATCGCTATCGGCCAGAGATAACCAAAAATGATTTTCAGCTAACCGAAGTAAAATTGGGTCGTTTAAAATGCCGCCGTGGTTATTAATCGGCAGTTCGCTCAGGGCAATTGCAGTGTTAAATCACACGTCCTGGATTGAGAATATTTTTAGGATCCATGGCCAGTTTAATACTTTTCATTAAGCTGATTTCACTATCAGTTCGGGACAGCGGTAAGAAATCTCGTTTAAGTACACCGATGCCATGTTCTGCCGTAATAGCACCAGAATATTCGCCAATCATCAGCATAATATCTTCATTGATTCTGGTCTTGTCTTCGTCGCGACCGGTATAGGCCGTAACATGCAGGTTGTTGTCGCCAATATGGCCAAATAACAGCACGCCAATATTGGCGTATTTGTCTTTAAGACGCTTATCGAGGTCGGCAGCAAAAACACCGATTTCGGTCACTGGCAAACTGACATCTTGATTCGACACTGGACCCAATACCTGGAATAACTCACCAATGCCATCGCGTATCTGCCAAAACGTTGCCGCATCCTGATGTGACTGAGCTATTAACGCATCGGTTAGCAGCCCCGCTTCAAGCTGGGCAAATAAAGTAGATTCAAAACGCTGCTCACCAGAGACCTCGTCGTTATCCTTATATTCAACTAATAAATAGAATGGATGTGACTCAGCGAAAGGGCTAGATAGATTGGGAACGACCTCCATTACTTTGTCGTAGTAACTGTCCCACATCAGCTCAAAACCGGTTAGGCCAGAACCCAGACTGCGCTTTAATTCAATTAACAGCGCAGTGACCGCTGCGTAACTATTGAGTGCACAGAGCGCAGTGTGAGAGCTGCGAGATGTTGGCTGCAGCTGCAACACAACACGAGTGACTATACCCAGAGTACCTTCGGATCCAATAAAGAGATGCTTGAGGTCATAGCCAGAATTATTCTTGACCATTTTATTCATGGCGTTGATAACAGTGCCATCAGCCAGCACAGCCTCCAGACCCAAGACCATTGATCGAGTCATACCGTAGCGAATCACCTCGGTGCCACCGGCATTGGTAGCAACATTGCCACCAATCATACAGCTGCCGCGAGCACCTAAGTCGAGAGGTAGAAATAAATCATGTTCAGCTGCAGCCTCCTGCAATAGCTGCAATGGTGTTCCTGCATGGGCAGTCAGGGTCATGGCGGTGGTATCAATCTCTTCGATAGCACTCATGCGCTCTAAAGAAATAGCAAACTCACCACTTTGCGGAGTTGCGCCACCGGCCAGGCCAGTCAAGCCACCCTGCACCACAACAGGCTGGTCGTATTGATGGCACAGAGCCATGATGGAGGACAGTTCGTCGGTAGTTTTAGGCTTTAGCAGTGCCGCAGGCGGACAGGGCTTGGTGCCACTCCAATCAGAGTAATATTTATCGCTGATCGCGTCGCCGAGAACTAGGCTGGCGTTATCCAGGGAGGTTTTAAGCTGATCGAGTAGAGTGCTCATGTAGACGGGTTGCTGTCATTTTGGAATGACAACAATAGCGCCCCTACCACTTATCTTCAAATGTTTGCAGTCGATTAAAAGACTCACCGATAAGTACACCCAACTCGCGATCCTCACCCTCTTTTAGGTGAATGCCGGGACGGCCATGAGCAAACCGATAGTTACAGATCAATGCAACATCACCGACTTTCCAGGGAATTGGAATACCGTGACGGTCATAGATGTCGATAAACAACTCTTTTTCTTCACGGGTCATCTCAGTGAGATCACCAAAAGTCAACTTCAATGGCCGCTCGTCTGCAGGCAGATGCTGCACCAGAGGCCAGGTATCAAACCATGCGCTATCATCGGCCATGCTGCTATAGAGCAGGTTGCGATCAATATGCGGAAAATACTCAAAGGCAGAAATCGTATAACGAGTCTTCAACTTGCGGTCTTCACCCCATTCTGCGGTCAAACCACGGCTGCGCGCCTCTGCGATGGCCTCGTCTTTGTCATCTGTCAGCATGGACAGCTGCCAGTGATTGTAAACACCGTACTCAATACGATCTTTAAACGAATCACGGTCGGTAAGATCGCGGTGATAGCAAATGCCGAGCTCTTTAAGCTTTTGGCCAAAGGGCGTCGCTAAAATAGATTCAGTGGCCGCTACATTGTCCGACACAAATGTATACCCGCCTTCGGCAGGTATTTTATTACACATAAAGCTGACCATTGTGGTGCTTGAATCAATGTAGGCCATCTCGTGGTGGTAGTGCAGCGAGGCTTCCAGTGGCGCGCCCACCTCGTAGACATTGGGTTGCAAAGTCTTGCGCGGATTGGCGCCCCCTTCATATTGACGCTCGTTCTTTAGCACCTGAGTCGCAATAAGGCGCATGGCCTGCATATCAGTTAGGCCAGTGTTGATCACATGCACCAAACCAATATCATCAAAGGTTTTTTGCATGCGCTGAGCAAGCTCTGCGCTGGGCGCTAATGGCTCGCCAGGAACGCGGAATTCATTGCCGTCGATGGTAAATAATTCAGGAGAAATCGCAGGCGTACCTGTCCACCACTTTGGTTCGATAATACCATCGAGCGGAGCAAACGTTTCGGGTGAAGTGGCAATGGTCATACTCGTACTTTCTTCCTACATCAAAGATCGGGCATTCTAGCGGCGAACTTTGGTGAGGACAATAAAAAAATTCGCTGCTTAATCCCTTTAAAATTAGGGGCCAAAGCTTTACGCACATGGCTAGATTACGGATTATTATCGACGACTGCTCCTAAATCTAAAGGGCACCAGGCAGAAATGCGCTTTTGGACAGTGTAATGTGCATGCTTGATAGCAATTCTATACCCCGACCCTACTTTTTGACCCCTGTATTAGCGTTGAAGTAGATCGCGAATCCGACGTTTTAGAGGGTGACATTGATACAGCAATGACTAGCGCGGCAAAAATCTCGGGGGCTTATTATCGAGCACTCTATTTAACCGATATGCGTATGGAACCGCTCAAGGCGCCGTGCATGCCCAAAACACTCAGGATTGAGATCCATGCCATCAACAGATGACAATGCCACGGGCAGAGCCCACAAAGAAAAAGCGGACTATCGCATCACTAAAAAAAGACTAAGCTACTGTTCGATTTTGGCTCTTATATGCGCCAAATCTGGCCCTATTGTTCGGCAGCCTATAGCAACCAACAACAGGCAGGCAGCTATTTCAACCGATTCTTCCCAGAACTCGGAATTTGAAACAAGAAAATATCCTTTTTCAAAACCACGACTTATTACGCCATAAAAAATTGCTGACAAGCCAAGATACTGGAACGAGCGTGTCCCCATGAAAATCCTCAGGTGCTTGAAATAGAACTTACAATTAAAGAGAATTTTGAGTATCAAACCGAAAAGAGGTACTACATAGAGCAACCGAATATCGCCCTCAAAGAGAATTACCTTGGTATCAGATATCGCGTTTATCCCTAGTTCTCGCACAATAAAAGCAACCATTAAAAGTGCCAGGAATTGCGAAAGATCCCTGCTATATGCCTTTGAATTCCGCACTGTATAAATAAAACCCACACAGGCAAGTGTTAACAAAAAAACCTGTAGATTTTCCATAAAACCATGCTCTGCATACATAACATTCTCAATGGTCCCCAACTCACTGGTTACCATACCTAGTTCCAGAGAGGTAAGCGCATAGAAGCAGAATCCTGTTATTGCGACCCAGACGATTAACAAGGTATTAGATAAAGAGCTTAATGAATTTACTTTATAAATCACTGCGTATTTACTCCCACACGCCAAAATATAGAGCACTAACAAGAGACCTATTGTGATTCTCCGTATCGCAATAAAGATTGGTTAGGTATTCGCCTGATATTAAGGTCATTGTTATTCTTATTATCACTGGGCACATAGCCGTCCAGTTGCTTTGGTTTTGAAACTGAGTAATTGATTTACCCCGATGAAAATGTTCAGTTTAGATACTACTTAACTTTTGACCTAAAGTCATATAGGAGTTGGAACTGCAATAGCCGCTCTCAAGATAACAGCGCATGGGAGACCATCACTATTTAGTCTCATGTACATTAATACCAACTAACGTATGATGGCCGCGGTTTTAATTCCGCAATGTGTAATGCACTTTAAAATAGGCAGCTAAAAATAATGGCCCTAGGCGCAACCATCTGCAAAGCAGAACTCAATATTGTCGATATGGATCGTCATTATTACCAGCAGCACAGTCTGACACTGGCGCAGCACCCTTCCGAAACCGATC